>ENA-UOOA01002905-UOOA01002905.1-human-gut-metagenome-genome-assembly--contig:-P61old-NODE-2905-length-22722-cov-4.721048_pt1 | contig 22722 bp, 24 predicted proteins | sample MGYA00242467_ERZ724014 | MGnify/ENA metagenome assembly ERZ724014 | reverse complement strand
GTGATGAAAAGCTCACGTGCATGATGATCACGCATAACATGGAATCGGCGCTTGACCTCGGAAACCGAACGATCATGATGAACTTCGGTAAGGTAATATTTGACGCCGCAGGCGATGAGCGTTCGAAGCTGACTGTCGCCGATCTCCTCGAAAAATTCAAGGAAAACTCCGGAAAAGCACTGAATAACGACCGTATGCTGCTTATATGATGAGCATAAAAGGCATTTGTCTTTTAAGACAAATGCCTTTTTGCGTACAAAATTGAGCAATATCTGTCGAATTTCTATTGAAACACAATATAATATATGGTAGAATATAAAAAATCGCGGAAACGGAGGATGGAATGAGGTATCTCACGAAAGAGTGGTATCGCTGTATGCAGAACGGCGGGCTCGACGCGGGAATACGCGCCTCGAAAAAAGCAGCGTCGTTCGACGAATCGTACTTCCGCAGCCTGTATGCGCGGCTCGAGCGGGAGTGGATCGAGCGTGAGCGCGATATCGCAAGCGTGACGTTCGACGAGATATATCCGGAGAAGTACGATCCGACGGAGTTCGCCGATGTTGACGATACCGAGGGATTCTGCCCGATGACTGAGGCAGAGTATGCCGAAATGCGCGAGCTGGCGCGAGCCGCCTTCGACGCAGATCGTACCGCGTTCGATGAAGCCGGATCAAAAGCTGTGTTCGCCTCGGTATACCGCGAAAATCTTGCGATGCTTCGGCGTGACTTGCCGCAGAGTATTTGCGACATTGTCGCGGATATGCGTGTGCTCGCACTCGGCGTTGCTTCATCGGAAGCAAAATCGGCGATTGCAAAATATGCTCGCGAGTGCAGGCGCAGGGCGGAACGCACTCTTGCCGAGTATGACCGCGCGGCAAAAAGGATCTCGGATGTCGGAGAGATCGGTGAACGCTTTTCCTTCCACGACGCGCGTGTTATTTCGTGCAGACGGTACGGCAAAAACCTCGTGATCTCCATCGATCCGTCGCAAAGTCTTACGGATGTGACAAGGATCGTATTCAGCGGTGTCCGCGTGATCGAAAAGCCGAGCCGCCTTGCCGGTGCCGTGTGGCTGTACGAAGAATTATACAGATCCGAGCGCGGCTTTGAGGTCCACGCACTGCTTGAGCGGGCAGGCGAGCTTTTTTATCTGACTCTCGAGTGCGAAGCGATCGCTTTGTCATGAGAGACACCTGTCAGCTGACGCTCGATAACATTTTCATCTAAAAGAGGAACAACCCAAATGAAGAAAAACAAGGATCTCACCCCCGAATCGGTGACACTTACGATATACGGCGAGGCGGGCGAGAACTTCGGCGCTGCGTGGCAGACCGGCGATAAAGGCGATCCCGTCCTCTTTGTGACAGAGCCGGACGACCGCCGTTTCAAGCGCGCGAGAATGATTCCCGGCGAAACCTCGCCGTCGCTTAATACAAAGATCAAGAACACCGCCGTGATCGACGGTCTGAAGCCCGACCATGACTATCTCTGGAAGGTCGGCGACAGGAGCGGCGTTTACTCGGCTGCGGCTGTTATGCATACGCCTAAAAACGACCCGGACGACTGCACATTTCTCGTGTTCACCGACACGCAGGACGAGTCGCACGGCGGCAACTGGTGGAACGTTACTTACCGCGAGGCGCTGCGCGAGTTTCCCGAGGGAGATTTCGCCGTCCACGCGGGCGATATAGTCCAGATGTCGGGCGATCCAGTGCAGTGGGCGGAAATGCTCGGACGGACGCGCGAGTATACGCGCCGTATACCGATGCTCCCCGCTTGCGGAAATCACGACTACTGGCGCTGCTATCTCCACGGAAATCTCGATACCTTCTATGAGCATTTCATGCTCGATCTTCCACCGCAGAAAACGACTAACGGCGCGTACTATTCGGTAGATCAGGGACCGTTCCACTTTACGGTTCTCTCGTCCGGCGACTGCATGGATACAAACATGACCACGTATCTGCCGGAGCAGTACGAGTGGGCGGAGCGCGATCTCATGGAGACGGATCGTCCGTGGAAGATCGTCGTTGTCCATAATCCAATGTATTCCCCCGGAAAATACGGCTCGTATGCGCCGATCGCGGGCGTTTGCTATGCAACTCGCGAGCAGTTCGGTGAGCTTTTCATCCGTGCAGGGGTCGATCTTGTAATAAGCGGGCACGATCACGTGTTCTCCCGCACATATCCGATGCGTGCCGATGCCGTGCCGATCACCGATTCACCGTTCGTCTGCGAGAATATCGCAGGTGATGAATCCGAGGTGTATATTGATCCCAAGGGACCGATCCACTTTATTCCCGGCTGTGCGGGTGAGCAGAACCGCTCCGTCGAGCCGAATATGACGCACGAGCTGACCCAGTATTTCCGTGATATGAAGAGTATGCCGCCGTCGGCTGTCGCATACGCCGCCGTCCATGCGTCGGGCGATACGATGACCGTGTCGTTCCGTATGTTCAATGTGGAAAGCGGTGAGAGCATATTCAGACAGAGCTTCGGCGTGCGTAAGACGTCGTTGTCATCAAACGAAAAATAAATAATTTTTGTTGCCGCACACGTGCGAAAATTGTTGCAATTTCTGCGACTTTTTTCGCGCTGTGCGATTGACATTTTATCGGGGCAGTGGTATAATTTCATTGAATCAGCACATTAGTGAAGTAAAGCGATAAAGTGAATGCAAATGTGACGCATCTGCACCGGAACGGAGGTACGCATGATTGATGAAACACTCCTGAAAAGCGAGGAGCGCGCGGCGATCGAGCTCAGGTCGCTGTACAGGCGGTACGGCTACTTGCCGTATAAGATGAGCAAATTTGAAGAGTACGAGCTGTACATACGGAACAAGGATTTCCTTGTCAGCGACCGCATTATTACGTTCAACGATACAAGCGGCAGACTTCTCGCGCTCAAGCCCGACGTGACTCTGTCGATAATAAAGAACGGCGAGGATCTGCCGGGGACAAAGCAGAAGGTTTCGTATAACGAAAACGTCTACCGCGTCTCCGAACGAACTCATCAGTACAAGGAGATCATGCAGGCGGGGCTTGAGTGTATTGGTGATATCGACCTTTACGATAAGTACGAGGTGATCTCGCTTGCGGCTGACAGCCTTGCGCATATCTCGGGCGATTTTGTGCTCCAGATATCGCACCTCGGACTCTCCGGCGCAATACTCGGCATGATATCCTCCGATCCCGCGTTTACGAAAAAGGCGCTGGCGCTTCTCTCACAGAAGAATTCGCACGACCTTTTGCGTCTCGCGTCCGAGTATGGCGCAGACGATGCCGCTCTCAGTGCCGTATCAACTCTGATAGGCGCAGCCGGTAAGCGGGAATATGTGCTCGAGGACCTTGCGGGTGTCTGCCCTGACTCAGCAGCACCGGCGCTTGCCGAGCTTCGCGAGCTGTCGGAGCTGCTCAAGGCGTCTCCGAACAGCGACAAGATCGAGCTTGATTTCTCCGTCATAAACGATATGAGCTATTACAACGGCTTTGTTTTCAAGGGATTTTTGCCCGGCGTATGCGGGGGCATTCTCTCGGGCGGGCAGTATGATCGCCTGATGCGTAAGATGGGTCGCCGTGCGTGCGCCATCGGCTTTGCGCTGTATCTCGATATGCTGTCGGAGCTTGAGGCTCCGCGCGGAGGATACGACGCCGATATCCTGTTGCTCTACGGAGATGCGACCGCTAAGGCGGACGTGGCGGCAGCTGTGAATGATTTTGTTGGGCGCGGACTCACGGTCAGAGCCGAGAGACGCGTTCCGCCGAGACTTAAATACAAGACTCTCGTGAAGCTTGACGGCTGCACGGATGAGCCGCAGAACGGAGAGGGGGCGTCGGTCAATGCTTAACATAGCGCTTCCAAAAGGCAGACTCGGCGACAAGGTGTATACGATGTTCGCCGAAGCGGGATTCCCGTGCCCCGCAATACTCGACGGCAGCCGCAAGCTCATATTCGAGAACAAGGATGCGGGCGTCAGATATTTTCAGGTGAAGCCGTCCGATGTGCCGATATATGTCGAGCGCGGAGCCGCGGATATCGGGGTCGCAGGGAAGGATATCCTGCTCGAGTACGAGCCGGATGTGTATGAGCTGTGCGATCTCGGGATCGGACGGTGCCGCATGGCTGTCGCAGCCCCCGTGGATTTTTCTGACGACGGCGAGCGGACGCTGCGCGTCGCAACAAAATTCACGAATATCGCGTCAGAGTATTATTCGTCGATCGGCCGCGACATCGACATAATAAAGCTGAACGGGTCGATCGAGATCGCGCCGATACTCGCTCTGTCTGACGTCATTGTCGATATCGTCGAGACCGGTACGACACTCCGTGAAAACGACCTCGAGGTCAAGTGCGAGATACTGCCGATCAGCGCGAGACTGATCGCAAATAAGGCGAGCTTCCAGTTCAAGCGTGACAGCATTACGCGGATCGCGGAGAAGATGCGGGAGACCGCGCAGAACTGACGCGCACGCGTGAGAGACACTGATACAGAGAAAGGAACGGTCGGTAAATATGATAAAAATATATAAGTACGGCGAGGTCGGAAACAGCGAGATATTCGCGCGCGAAAATATTGACGCGGGCGTGGGAGACGCCGTGCGTGAGATCATAGATAACGTTGCAAAACGCGGAGACGCGGCGCTACGCGAGTACAGCCGCAAATTTGACGGGTCGGATCCGGAGTCGCTCGAGATCGGCGCGGACGAGATTGACAGCGCGTATGCATCGCTCGATTTGAAGCTGATCGAAGTAATGCGGGAGGCGGCGGACAATATTCGCGAGTTCCACTCGGCGCAGGTTAGGCAGAGCTTTGTTATAAACGAGCGCGACGGAGTCGTGATAGGTCAGAAGATCATGCCGATCGAGCGTGTCGGACTGTACGTGCCGGGCGGTACGGCGGCGTACCCTTCGACCGTGCTTATGGATTCGATCCCCGCGAAGATCGCCGGGTGCCGTGAGATCGTGATGGTCACGCCTCCCGGACGCGACGGCAAGGTCGATCCTGCGATCCTCGCTGCGTCGAAAATTGCCGGGATCGACCGCATATTCCGCGTAGGCGGCGCTCAGGCGATAGCTGCCCTTGCGTTCGGAACGGAGAGCGTTCCGCGCGTTGACAAGATCGTCGGTCCCGGAAACGCCTACGTTGCCGAGGCTAAAAAGCAGGTGTTCGGTCGGGTGTCGATCGACATGATCGCCGGCCCGAGCGAGATACTCGTCGTTGCCGACGGTGCGAGCAATCCGAGCCATGTCGCGGCTGATCTGCTCTCGCAGGCGGAACACGACAGAATGGCGAGCGCCGTTCTTGTCACCGACAGTATGACTCTTGCCGAGAGAGTGCAGGCAGAGCTTGAGCTTCAGATCCCGAAGCTCAGCCGTGCGGATATCGCGCGTGCGTCGATCGACAAAAACGGTAAGATCATCGTCGCGGACGATCTTGCGCTTGCGATAGACATTGCAAACGAGATCGCGCCGGAGCACCTTGAGCTGTGCGTCGATAACCCGTTCGACCTCCTGAACCGCGTGCGCCACGCCGGTTCGATCTTCATGGGCAGATACTGCCCGGAGGCGCTCGGAGATTACTTCGCCGGTCCGAACCATACGCTTCCTACAAGCGGCACGGCACGATTCTCGTCACCGCTATCGGTCGATGATTTCGTGAAGAAATCCCAGTTTACATACTATACCGAAAGTGCATTCCGCGATGCTGCGCCGAAGGTTGCGGCTTTCGCAGAGCGGGAGGGACTCGGCGCACACGCAAGAAGCGCACTCATTCGCTTTGAGGGGGATGAAAAATGAGCCGCTTCTTCTCCGAGAAATACAGCAGTCTTGTACCGTATACGCCGGGCGAGCAGCCCCGCGATATGAAATATGTGAAGCTGAACACGAACGAGTCTCCGTTCCCGCCGTCTCCCGGTGTCGCCGCTGCCGTTGCGGCTGAGATCGGCTCGCTCGAGCTTTACTCCGATCCTGAGTGTACCGAACTGCGCTCTGCCATGGCGGAGGTGTACTCGGTCACACCCTCGATGATCGTCATGACTAACGGATCGGATGAGGCGCTGAACTTTGCGTTCATGGCGTTCGCCGACGATAAGCGTCCGCTGAGATTTGCGGACATCACATACGGCTTTTACCCCGTGTTCGCCGCGCTGAATCATATTCCGACGAACATCGTTCCCCTTGACGAAACATTTTCTGTTGTCCCCGATGACTATATCGGCGTTCCCGATACGGTGGTTATCGCCAATCCCAATGCTCCGACGGGCAGACTTCTTCCGCTGTCGGACATCGAGCGCATCGTTTCAAGCGATCCGGATCGGGTCGTGATCATAGACGAGGCGTATATAGATTTCGGCGGGACGAGCGCCGTCGGACTTACGAAGAAATACCGGAATCTGCTCGTCGTCGGCACGTTCTCAAAATCGCGCTCGATGGCGGGCGCAAGGCTCGGATTTGCCATAGGCGATCCGGCGCTCATCGCGGACATCAACACCATACGCTATTCGACAAACCCGTACAACGTCAACCGTATGACTGCTGCCGCCGGTGTCGCGGCACTCCGCGAAAACGAATATTATGCGCGTCACTGCAAAACGATATGCGAGAACCGCGAGTGGACTGCGGATGCGCTGGCGGAGCTTGGGTTTGAGATCCTGCCGTCGTCGGCGAACTTTGTGTTTGCGCGATCCGATAAGATCGGCGGCGGTGAGCTTTACCGTGCGCTCAAGGAGCGCGGAGTGCTCGTCCGTCACTTCGATTCTGCGCGGATAGCCGATTTTTGCAGGATCACGATCGGTACGCGCGAGCAGATAGAGACGCTCGTGCGGTGCATTTGTGAGATCATAAAGGAGAGATGAAAATGAGACAGGCAGAAATAGTACGTCGCACGACCGAGACTGATATTTCACTGAAATTTACGCTTGACGGGAGCGGCAAGTCCGAGATCGCAAGCGGATGCGGATTTCTCGATCATATGCTGACGCTGTTCGCGCGTCACGGAAGATTTGATATCACACTCACCTGTGCCGGTGATACCCAGGTGGACTACCACCATACGACGGAGGATATCGCGATCTGCCTCGGCCGCGCGATCGCGGAATCTCTCGGAGAGAGGGGCGGGATCACGCGATATGCCTCGCTCGCTCTCCCGATGGACGAGGCGCTGATCCTTGCGGCGGTCGATATTTCCGGCCGCGGCGGATATTTCGGTGCGCTCGATATCCCGTGCGAGAAGGTCGGAGATTTTGACTGCGAGCTGTGTGACGAGTTCTTCGCGGCGCTCGCGCAGAACGCAGGTATCACCCTGCACATAAGGCAGCTTGCCGGACGCAATTCGCACCACATAATCGAGGGTGTGTTTAAGGCTGCGGCGCGCGCGCTTCGGGCGGCAGCCGCGATCGACCCGGCGCTCGGCGGCGAGGTGCCGTCAACGAAAGGAATCCTCTGATGATAGCAGTTATTGATTACGGCGTCGGCAACCTGTTCTCTCTTGCGTCGTCGCTCAGAGCCGTCGGCGCGGAGGCTGTGATCACGTCCGATCCGGAGGTGATAGCCTCTTCCGAAAAGCTGATCCTTCCGGGAGTCGGCGCATTCGGTGACGCCGCCGAGAAGCTTTGCACGTGCGGCCTTGCAGACGTCATATGCCGTGAGGCTGCGTCCGGCAAGGAGATCATGGGCATCTGCCTCGGAATGCAGCTCCTGTTTGAGGAAAGCTTTGAGTACGGCAGACACAAGGGGCTTGGGCTTCTTGCCGGCTCTGTCGTGCCGATGAAGGGAAAAGTCCCGGAGTCGCTCAAGATCCCGCACATCGGCTGGAACTCGCTGAGCTTTGTGAAAAGCTCCCCGCTCATGCGATACGTTAAGGACGGCGACTTCGTCTATTTCGTGCATTCGTACTATGCGGCGGACTGTGACGACAGCCTTATAGCCACTACCGATTACGGTATTCCTATGACCGCCGCCGTTCAGAACGGCAATATTATGGGATGCCAGTTCCATCCGGAGAAGAGCGGGACTGTCGGACTGTCTATACTCCGCGCATTCTGTGAGGGGGTGAGCGCATGATAGTATTTCCCGCAATTGATTTGTACGGCGGTGCGGCGGTTCGCCTTCTTCGCGGAGATTACGCGAAAATGACCGTGTACAGCGACAATATCCTGTCGCTTGCAAATGATTTCGAGACGGCGGGCGCCGAGTACGTCCACATGGTCGATCTCGAGGGCGCGAAAGACGGCACGACGCCGAACATTTCGCACGTCGCCGATGTTGCACGCGCGACATCGCTCAAGGTGGAGATCGGCGGCGGCATCCGTTCACTCGAGACGATCGACCGCTATATTGACGCAGGTGTGTGGCGGGTCATCCTCGGAACCGCCGCCGTAAGCGATCCCGATTTTCTCGGGCGCGCCGTGGAGAAGTACGGCGACAGGATCGCTGTGGGCGCCGATGTGCGTGACGGCATGATCGCAGTGAAGGGATGGCTTGAAACGTCGAACGTGACGCTCGGGGAATTTCTCGATAATATGGAGTCGCTCGGGGTGCGCGGCGTTATCTGCACCGATATTTCAAAGGACGGCGCAATGCAGGGCACGAACCGCGAGCTGTACCGCAACCTCTGCGAAAAATACAGCCTTGACATCACGGCATCGGGCGGGGTCAGCGACCTTTCCGATATTGTCGCGCTCCGCGAGATGGGAATGTACGGCGCGATAATCGGCAAGGCGTACTACACAGGCGCCGTGGATCTGAGAGAAGCACTGGAGGCGGCAAAATGATAACAAAGCGGATAATCCCATGTCTCGACGTGAAGGACGGGCGTGTTGTCAAGGGAGTTAATTTCTCGTCGCTGTCCGACGTTTCTTCTCCCGTCGAGCTCGGACGGTACTACTCCGACAGCGGAGCCGATGAGCTTGTGTTCTACGATATTACGGCATCCGCCGAGGGGCGTGCTCTTTTCACCGATATCCTGCGCGAGGTGGCGCAGACGATATTTATTCCGCTGACGGTCGGCGGCGGTATAAACACAGTTGACGATTTTGACCGCGTGCTGAAGTGCGGTGCCGACAAGGTCAGCGTGAATTCCGGCGCGATACGCGATCCGATGCTTGTCCGCGATGCGGCCAAAAGATACGGCGATCAGTGCGTCGTGCTCTCGGTCGATGTGAAGCGCGTGGACGGAGAGTTCCGCGTGTTTGCACGCGGCGGGCGCGAGGATACCGGCATGGAGGCAATAGAGTGGATACGGCGCGAGGTCGGGCTCGGAGCGGGCGAGGTTGTCGTCAACTCTATCGACACCGACGGAGTGAAGCGCGGGTTTGATCTTGAGCTTTTGGAGAGAGTGCTTGACGCGGTGCACGTGCCGGTCATCGCATCCGGCGGTGCCGGAAGTGCCGAGGATTTCGTTACACTGTTCAAAGCCCTGCCGCAGATAGATGCGGGACTTGCCGCATCGGTGTTCCACTTCGGCGAGATCACGATCCCCGAACTGAAGCAAAGACTGAAAGACGAAAATATTGAGGTGAGATTATAATGCTTGACATAAATGAGCTGAAATTTGACAGCGCGGGGCTTATCCCCGCCGTCGTGGTCGATTCGATCACAAAGAAGGTGCTGACAGTCGCGTACATGAACCGCGAGAGCCTTGAGATATCCATGGAGCGCGGACTCACGTGCTTCTTCAGCCGTTCAAGGCAGGAGCTGTGGCTCAAGGGAGAGACGAGCGGCAACTATCAGCACATAGTCTCGATCACGGCGGACTGCGACCGCGACGCGCTTGTCGTTGTGGTCGAAAAGGATGGACCGGCGTGCCATACCGGAAGCGACTCGTGCTTCACCGCTCCCGTTTATCAGAGCGATGAGCGCTCGGAGTTCAGCCTCGAGGGACTGTACAGCCTGCTCGAGGAGAGAAAGAAGGAGAAGCCCGAGGGCTCGTACACAACGTATCTCTTTGAAAAGGGAATCGACAAGATCCTCAAAAAGGTCGGCGAGGAGTCCACGGAGGTCATAATCGCCGGAAAGGCTGCCGACAAACGTGAGACGGTGTATGAGCTTGCCGATCTCGCGTACCATGCGATGGTGCTCATGGTCGAGATGGGGATAAGCGTTGAGGACGTCCACCGCGAGCTTGCATCAAGACACGTGATCGACCATAAAGTCAAGCAGGAGAAAATGACCTGAGGAGGGCTCGCATATGCCGACTTGTACAGATGCTGCGGTCGATACCGCAGAAAATAAAAAGACCGGCTGGCTTGAGATTGCCGAGCGGACGATAATAATATTCATGCTGTCGTCGATCACCGGATGGGTGTACGAATTTTTCTTCTACCTCGTTACGGAGCACAGAGCGGGAAACAGCGGATTCTTTTTCGGACCGTATCTTCCGGTCTACGGATTCGGAGCGCTGTTCATCCTTCTGTTTACAAGACCGTTCAGACGGCATCCCGCCGCCGTGTTTTTCGGCTCGATCCCGGTCACCGGAGTGCTTGAGTATTTCACCGGCCTTGTCATGTTCCGCATATGGCACGAGCGCTGGTGGGATTACAGAGAGTTATTTTTGAACATCGACGGCTACGTGTGCCTGAGAAGCGTTTTCTCGTTTGCAGTGGGTGCGCTGGTGCTCATGTATCTGCTTGAGCCGCAGGTGAAGGAGAGACTCTCGGGTGACAAGCGCGCAGTCCTGCGCCACGCCATCTGCATAATATTTACGCTTGTGTTTGCCGCAGATGCGGTCATGACCAGTCTTTGGCGTATGCCGAATTCGGTGCTGTGAGTGCACCGTCAAAAAAGGCTGTCACATATGTGACAGCCTTTCTGTTATTTTGCGCGGGGTATTTTCCGGCGTATGTCATTCAGACGGGACAACGCTTCGTTCAGTGTGTCATCCCGCTTTGCAAAATGAAGTCTTATGAGATTGTTCACCGGCTCGCGGAAGAAGCTCGATCCGGGAACGGCGCCGACGCCGACATCGCGTGCGAGCACCTCGCAGAATTCGAGATCGGACTCGTACCCGAATTCCGATATGTCGAGCATGATGTAGTATGCGCCCTCCGGCACGGTGTGAGTGAGTCCGATATCGTCAAGTCCGCGTGCGAAAAGATCGCGCTTTGCGGTGTACTTCGCCGTGAGCCATTTGTAATATTCCTCGCCGAAGCGAAGCCCCGTCACTGCCGCCTCCTGAAGGGGTGCCGCGGCTCCGACGGTCAGGAAATCGTGCACCTTTTTCGCCTCCTCGCAGATCTCTTTCGGTGCGATTATGTATCCGAGACGCCATCCCGTGATCGAATATGTCTTGGAGAGGGAGGAGCAGGAGATCGTCCGCTCTCTCATACCGGGCAGAGATGCAAAATATATGTGTCTGTGCGGCGCATATACAATGTGCTCGTAAACCTCGTCGGTTATGACGTAAACGTCATATTTTTCGCAGAGATCGGCGATAATGCGCAGCTCCTCGTATGTGAATACCTTGCCGCAGGGGTTTGACGGATTGCAGAGGATCAGCGCCTTCGGACCGGTCTTCATCGCCGCTTCAAGCGCATCCGCGTCAAATGAAAAATCGGGCGGCGTTAGCGGTACGTAGATCGGATGCGCCCCTGCAAGGATCGCGTCCGCGCCGTAATTTTCGTAAAACGGAGAGAATACGACAACGCTGTCGCCGGGGTCAGTCACCGTCATCATAGCGCACATCATCGCCTCGGTGCTACCGCAGGTGACGATTATCTCCTCCTCGGGATCGATCTCAAAGCCCATGAGAGGGGATTGCTTGTCGGCGAGAGCACAGCGGAAATTCTTCGCCCCGTATGTGATCGAATACTGATGAAAGTCCTCGTATGACGCCTCGGCAAGACGCTCGACGATCTCGCGCGGCGGCTCAAAATCAGGGAATCCCTGCGAGAGATTGACCGCGCCGTATTTCATCGAAACGCGCGTCATGCGGCGTATTACGGAATCGGTAAATGTGCTTGTGCGGTCGGAAAGTTTTTTCATGTTTGATCTCCATTCCGCCGCCGTAGCGGCGGCACAAATTTTGCTTATCGTGTCTATTATACTTTACGCGGAAGATTTGTGTCAAGCGGAAATATTTGTCCTGCGGGACAAAATCGTACCCTGCCACTTGAAAACCTACTGAATATATGTTATTATAGTATTATCATAGAGGGGCAGGCGATCAAAATGAAGATCTCGACAAAGGGACGCTACGCACTGCGCATGATGCTTGATCTTGCACAGCATCAGGGCGAGGGATGCGTCGCGCTGAAGGATATTGCGAAAAGGCAGGGAATATCGAAAAAATATCTCGAGCAGATCGTACCGATACTGAACCGCTCGGATATTCTGAAAACAAACAGGGGCTATCAGGGCGGTTATATGCTTGCAAAATCACCGGATAAGTACACGGTCGGAATGATACTGAGACTGACCGAGGGCAGCCTCGCACCGGTTCCGTGCGTTGAGCAGGAGACGGATGCCTGCGACAGGAGCGGCGCGTGTGCAATGCAGACGGTGTGGCGCGGGCTGTATGACGTCGTGAACGACTATCTCGATTCGGTAACGCTGAAGGATATAGTTGACAGACAGAACGACCTGTACTCCAACGATTATGTCATATGAAGATCGGCTGACGCAGATTGCACCGGCATTTTTCTTCATTTATATGGGATTTGCTATATGATACAATATATAAGTTAAATCATAAGATATGCGGCGTGCCCGCACGACCGGCACGTCTGCCTGCTCGGACGAAAGAAATATTCGGCAGCGGTAATGCGGTATAACAGAGAAAGGCTGCACCGTAAGCTGCAAAAGCTTTTCGGAGAATAACAGAATGGATAATATCGCTGTAAGCGTGATATGTGCGGCGTACAATCACGAAAAATATATACGTGACGCGCTCGAAGGATTCGTTTCGCAGAAAACGGATTTCCGGTTTGAGGTGCTTGTGAACGATGACGCCTCAACGGACGGTACTGCGGCGATAATCCGCGAGTATGCGGAAAAATATCCGGATATCATCCGCCCGGTGTATCAGCCCGAGAATCTGTATTCAAAGGGCGTGAAGATATGGCGTGATGTCCTTCTGCCGATGGCGCGCGGCAGATATGTTGCCTTCTGTGAAGGCGATGACTATTGGTGTGACGACGGAAAGCTCGCCATGCAGAAGTCGTACCTCGACACGCATCCGGAGTGCTCGGCAGTCGTCCACAATTCCCGCTTTTTCTCCGTGAAGACCGGCGAATCATACGTAAGATACAGTGACTGTGACCGCGATGTTTCTGTCGCCGAATGCATAAGTTCCGGTTCTGCGGCGTTCCACACTTCATCGATCATGGAGAGACGCGAGCTTTCGCTTGATCCTCCCGCGTTCGTGTATTCGATCTCGGGCGTCGGCGACTACCCGCGTGCGATATATCTTGTCATGTCAGGGACCGTCCATTATTTCGGTCGCGTAATGTCCGTCTATCGTGCCGGTACGTCCGGCTCATGGACGGAGAGGGTCGCGCAGAACGAGGAGCGGATGATAAAGCTCAACCGTGATATTGTGCGGATGCTTGAGATGGCGGATGAGTATTCGGAGGGACGGTACACTGCCGAAATCTCAGCGGCTGTAAACCTGCATGAGCATACGCTCTGTCTGCTTGAGCATCGTTACGGCGATATGTTCTGCAAAAAATACCGCGAGTATAACAGAGCGATCCCGATGAAACTCAGAATGAAATACAGGATACTCGCGCTTTTTCCGTTTTTGTTCGGACTCAGGACGAGAATAAAGAATAAGAATAAGAATTAGACTTTGCCGGAGGGAGGGGATTTGCAGTGCCCGAAAGATCAAGCCAAACAATAACAAATTTTCTTTGGCGCTTTCTTGAGCGATGCGGAGCACAGGGCGTTACGTTCGTCGTTTCCATCGTTCTTGCGAGACTGCTCGATCCCGCCGTGTACGGCACGATCGCACTTGTCAATGTCTTCACAGTCATAATGCAGGTGTTCATAGACAGCGGCTTCGGATGTGCGCTTATACAGAAAAAAGATGCGGACAGCACAGATTTTTCAACGGTATTTTATTTTAATATTGCCGTGTGCACGCTTCTGTACGCGGTGATGTTTGTTTCGGCTCCCGCGATCGCGTCGTTCTACGACAGGGCGGAGCTTGTGCCGATCGTTCGTGTAATGTCGCTCTCGCTCATTATTTCGGGCGTGAAGAACGTGCAGCAGGCGTATGTGTCGCGCAATATGCTGTTCAAGAAATTCTTCTTTGCTACGCTCGGCGGAACCGTAGGCGCAGCCGTCGTCGGCATCGTGATGGCGTACAATGGCTTCGGCGTCTGGGCGCTGATCGCGCAGAATCTGTTCAATCAGACTGTGGATACGGTGATACTGTGGGTGACGGTCAGATGGCGTCCGACACCCGAGTTCTCGATCGGGCGGCTCCGCGCGCTGTTCTCCTACGGATGGAAGCTGCTTGCGTCGTCGCTGCTTGATACCGTTTACAATAATCTGCGGACGCTTATAATCGGTAAGAAGTATTCGTCTGAGGATCTTGCATTCTATAACAAGGGAAACCACTTCCCGAACCTTATCATAACAAACATCAACTCGTCTATCGACAGCGTGCTGCTGCCGACGATGTCAGCCGAGCAGGATGACCGCGACAGGGTGCGTGCAATGACACGCCGTGCGATAAGGATAAGCTCGTATATCATACTGCCGCTGATGATGGGGCTTGCGGTCTGTGCCGAACCGCTCGTGCGGCTGCTTTTGACCGACAAGTGGCTTGCGTGCGTGCCGTATATGCGGATATTCTGTTTCACGTATGCGTTTTATCCGATACATACCGCAAATCTGAATGCGATCAAGGCGATGGGACGAAGTGACCTTTTTCTGAGACTCGAGATCATAAAAAAGGTGATCGGTCTTGCCGCAATCGGGATCAGTATGTGGTTCGGAGTTTTCTGGATGGCGATGAGCCTCGTGTTTACGACGTTTACATCTCAGATAATAAATTCATATCCGAACAAAAAGCTGCTGTCTTACAGCTATATCGCACAGCTAAGGGATATCGCACCGCAGATCGCGCTCACTTGTGTGATGGGCGGCGCGGTCTATGCGATAGGATTTCTGCCGTTTTACGACGCGCTCGTGCTTCTGATCCAGGTCGTGGTGGGCGTTGCAGTGTATGTTTCGGCATCGGCAATGCTTCACTTGGACAGCTTTGAGTATATCTGTGCGGTGATAAAGAATTTCATGAAGAAAAGGGCGGATACGGGCAAGAATGCCTGATACGCGTCCCGATTTCGGAGATATCATATATGGATTTCAAAAACAAAAGACTGCTCATTCTTGCGGGAGCGCACCAGCACACGAAGCTTGTGCTTGCCGCAAAGCGCCTCGGCGCGTACACGGTCGTTACCGATTATCTTGTGGATTCTCCGGCAAAGCGTGTGGCGGACAAGGCGTACCGCATTGATATAAAGAACGTTCCCGCGATCGTGGAGATGTGCAGAGACGAGCGGATCGACGGAGTTCTTCAGGGATATATCGATCCCTGTCAGAGACCGTACTGCCGCATCTGCGAGAGTCTCTCGCTTCCGTGCTACGGCACGTGGGATCAGTTCTTCGCCCTTACCGATAAGCACGCGTTCAAGAAGATGTGCACAGAGTGCGGCGTCGATACCGTGCCGGAGTATTCCCCGGATATTTTCGGTGAGCCGGGCGGCGACGCGTCTGTCGAGTATCCCGTCCTCGTGAAGCCGGTCGATTCGCGCGGCTCGCGCGGGCAGAGCATTTGTTACAGCGCGGACGAGGTCGCGTCGGCGATGGATGCCGCAAAGCGCGAAAGCTCAAACGGCGATGTGCTGATCGAAAAATACATGGGCAACAAGAACGAGTTTCAGGTCACGTACTTCTTTATCGACGGAGTGCCGTATCTGCTCAGAACAGCCGACAGACACCTCGGCGATATTGCGCTCGGGCTTGAAAAGGTCGGCATCTGCACGGTGTCGCCGTCGGTCTATACGTATGACTATCTCTGCGAGACGAACGCCCGCGTCATGAATATGCTGAAGCGCCTCGGTATAAAGAACGGTCCCGTGTTTATGCAGGGGTTCGTCGATGACGGCAAATTCAGATTCTTTGATCCCGGATTCCGTTTCCCCGGCGGAGAATATGAGGCAATGTTCAAGGAGATGACGGGCATCGACATAATGAGCATGATGGTCGAGTTTGCGCTGACCGGACGGATCACGTCACCCCCGATACCGGAGGATGCGGTGTTCCTCGGAGGCAGGCGCGTCGCGATCCTGTTCCCGACCGTGCGTGACGGAGTCGTCACGAAGATCGTCGGGCGGGACGAGATACTTGCCGACGGGCACGGCGTACTTTTCGTAAACCAAAAATATTACGAGGGCGACAGGGTCGAAATGTCGTATAACGTAAATCAGCGCTTCGCCGAGATCGACGTTATCGGACGCGATACTGCGGACCTTGTCGAGAAGATCCGATATATATACGATACTATGGCTGTGCTTGACGAGCGCGGCAGTGATATGCTTTTCGGCGAGCTTGATCTTGCGGAGATAGAGCCTTTGCCGGATAAGGCGCAGCCCGAAGCACTGTAAGCTTGCCCGCTGTGCGGGAACATCTGAGAGGAGACGCGGAACACATGAAGATCAATGTAACCCATTCCTCAATGCCGCCGTTCGAGGAGTATTGTGAGGAGATACGCTCCATCTGGGACACGGTCCACTTGACGAACATGGGCCCGATTCACGAGCGGCTCGCAAGCGGCGTGCGCGAATATCTCGGAGTACCGAACGTCGAGCTGTTCGCAAACGGACACCTCGCGCTGTATTCGGCGCTGCGTGCGCTCGGCGTGACCGGCGAGGTGATCACAACGCCGTTTACGTTTGCTTCAACGACGAACGCCATTGTGCAGTGCGGATGTACGCCGGTTTTCTGCGACGTGAAGCCGGATTACACAATAGACGAGAATAAGATCGAAGCGCTCATAACCGACAGAACGTCGGCGATACTTGCGGTTCACGTGTACGGCAATATCTGCGCGGTCGATAAGATTCAGAGGATCGCCGACAGGCACGGGCTTCGCGTGATATACGACGCGGCTCACGCGTTCGGCGTCAAGTACAAAGGCCGCAGCGCAGCGCAGTTCGGTGATGCGTCGATGTTCTCGTTCCACGCGACAAAGGTGTTCCACACGATCGAAGGCGGCTGCGTTGCCTACGCCGATCCCGCGCTCACCGAAAAGCTCGCGCTCGAGCGGAATTTTGGCGTGTCCGGCGAAGAGCTGAAGTGCTTCGGCATGAACGCCAAAATGAACGAATTTGAGGCGGCAATGGGGATCTGCAATCTTCGCCACCTGGATGAGGAGCTGTCACTCAGACGCGCCGTGTTCGAGCGGTATTGCGAGAGACTCGACGGTGTGCCGGGTCTGACGATCCCTCATACGGATAAGGATAGTACGCCGAATTTCGCGTACTATCCCGTGCTTGTCGCGGCGGAGGTGCACGGATGCGACCGCAACGCCTTGATGCAGCGACTCGCCGAACACGATATTTCCGCGCGGAAATATTTTTACCCGCTGACCTCCGAGAACCGCGCGTTCGGGCAAAATTGCGAGTGCACGACCCCTGCGGCAAAATATTATTCTGAGAATATTCTGTGCCTGCCGATGTACGCCCATCTTGAAAAAGCCGACGTAGACAGGATCTGCGATATTATAATCGAAAGGAAGTAGGACACCGTGAAAGGAATCATTCTTGCGGGCGGGCGGGGAACACGCCTGTACCCGATGACGAAGGTAGTGTCAAAGCAGCTTCTGCCGATATACGACAAGCCGATGATATATTACCCCCTGTCGATGCTTCTGCTTGCCGGGATCCGCGATATCCTTGTTATCTCGACGCCGGAGGATACCCCGAATTACGAGGCTCTGCTCGGCAACGGCACAAGGATCGGCGTGAATATTACATATAAGGTTCAGTCCTCGCCGCGCGGACTTGCCGATGCGTTCATCCTCGGTGAGGAGTTTATAGGCGGCGACAACGTTTGCCTCATCCTCGGCGATAACATATTCTACGGACAGAATATGAGCCGCCTGATGTGGCGCGCGTGCGAGAGAGAACACGGCGCGACGGTGTTCGGATACCCCGTGAAGGATGCGCGTTCGTTCGGCGTGGTCGAGTTCGACCGCGAGCATCGCGTGATCTCGATCGAGGAAAAGCCGGAGAGACCGAAGTCAAACTACGCCGTTCCGGGACTTTATTTTTACGATAACCGCGTCGTTGAGATCGCAAAGAACGTGAAACCCTCGGCACGCGGCGAGATCGAGATAACCTCTGTAAACAACGCCTATCTTGAAATGGGAGAGCTGCACGTGGAGCTGCTCGGTCGCGGGATCGCGTGGCTCGATACGGGAACGCCCGAGGGAATGCTCAAGGCATCGGAATTTGTTGAGGCTGTTCAGTCAAGGCAGGGCTTCTATATGTCGTGCATCGAGGAGATAGCATGGCGGCGCGGGTTCATCTCTGCAGAAAAGCTCCGCGCGCTCGGCGAGGAGCTGTGTGCGACCGATTACGGAAAATATCTTATTGCACTTGCCGGAGAGGGGATCTGATATGTCAAAGACCGTACTTGTTACAGGCGGAGCCGGATTTATCGGGGCAAACTTCGTGTATCATATGCTCGCAGCTCACTCCGATTACAGGATCGTCTGCATTGACGCCCTGACCTACGCCGGAAATATGTCGACGCTCGCGCGTGCGATGGAGAATCCGAATTTCGCTTTTGTCCGCGCGGATATCTGTGACCGCGACGCGGTGTTCCGGGTGTTTGAGAACGAGCACCCCGACATCGTTGTGAATTTCGCGGCGGAGAGCCACGTTGACCGTTCGATAGAGGACCCCGGCGTGTTCCTGCGGACGAACATTCTCGGCACACAGACGATGATGGACGCGTGCTGGAAATACGGCGTCGAGCGTTATCATCAGGTATCGACCGACGAGGTCTACGGCGACCTGCCGCTTGACCGTCCCGACCTTTTGTTCACGGAGGAGACGCCGATCCGCACAAGCTCTCCGTACAGCGCGTCAAAAGCCTCGGCGGATCTGCTTGTCCAGGCGTACAGCCGTACATACGGGCTTCCCGCGACGATCAGCCGCTGCTCCAACAATTACGGACCGTATCACTTTCCGGAGAAGCTGATCCCGCTTATGATAGCGAACTGCCTTGCGGATCGCCCGCTCCCGGTATACGGCAAGGGCGAGAACGTCCGCGACTGGCTATACGTTGAGGATCACTGCCGCGCCATTGACCTTATAATCGAGGGCGGCCGCGCGGGCGAGGTGTACAATGTCGGCGGTCACAACGAGATGCGCAATATTGATATAGTGAAGCTGATCTGCGACGCGCTCGGAAAGCCGTACAGCCTTATTACATATGTCGCCGACCGCAAGGGTCACGATATGCGGTATGCCATCGACCCGACAAAGATCCACCGTGAGCTTGGCTGGCTGCCGGAAACAAAATTTTCGGACGGTATCCGCAAAACGATCGACTGGTATCTCGAGAACCGCGATTGGTGGGAGACGATAATTTCCGGCGAGTACCGCAGCTATTACGACAGAATGTATAAAAACAGACTCGGATAAAATAAAAACAGCACGGCATCATGCCGTGCTGTTTTGCTTTCGTTACAGCGACGCTTTGAGAATTTCAAGAATATCGTTTTCGGAGAGCGGTGCCCACGCGCTGTCAAGTCCTTCGTTCACAGCAATGTGGTGCGCCATCTCGGCGAGACGCGAGTCGTCGATTCCGACATCGCGCAAATGCATCGGTATTCCGAGCGACTCGAACAGAGCGTATGTCGCGTCGATTGTGCGCTCTGCGATCTCCTCGTCGGGGAGGTTCTTATCGATCCCGAAGATGTGCGTGCCGAAGTGAACGTGCCGTTCGATCGTGCGCTCATTCAGGATATGACGCATCCAGCGGGGCGTGATGATCGCAAGTCCCTCGCCGTGCGTGATATCGTAGTATCCGCTGAGCGCGTGCTCGATACCGTGGCACGGCCATCCGGACGGAGAGTTTCCGATAGAGAGGATGTTGTTGCAGGCGAGCGAGCAGTCCACCATGAATTCGCCGCGCGCGTCGTAGTTGTCCGGCTCGTCCAGCGCGATCTTTGCGTTTTTGATCAGGCTGAGTATTGCCGCCTCGCACATTCCGTCCGTGAGGTCGGAGTGCTTCTCGCAGAAATACTGCTCCATGATGTGATTTATCGCATCGGCTGCACCTGCTGCGGTCTGCTTCTTCGATACGGAGAAGGTGTATCGCGGATCAAGGATTGATGCCACGGGGAAGAGATGCTCGTCAACGTAGCCGACCTTGTCGTTCGTCTCTGTGCGGGAGATCACGCATCCGCAGTCGTATTCGGAGCCGGTCGCAGCGAGCGTCAGTACGCATACGAGCGGCAGCGCGCGTTCGGTCTTGACCTTGTAGGTGATAAGATCCCACGGCTCACCGTCGTACAGCGCTCCGGCGCATATCGCCTTCGAGCAGTCAAGCGTGCTTCCGCCGCCGACCGCGAGTACCGCGTCGATTTTGTGGTCCTTGCAGAGACGAACTCCCTCGAGTACGCTCGTCGTGTACTTCGGGTTCGGCTCGATCCCGCCAAGCTCAAAAACCTCGTAGCCGTCGAGAAGCCGCATGACCTCGTCGTACAGACCGATCTTCTTTATGCTTCCGCCGCCGTAGGTGAGAAGAACGCGATGCCCGTGCGGCGCGAGCACGCAAGGCAGCTTTTCAATAGAATTCTTGCCGAAAATCAGCTTTGTCGGTGTGCAGTAAGTGAAGTTTTCCATAATGCTATCCTTTCTCTCGTTATCTGTTCTTTTAATATTTGTTTTTTCTTATTTCAGCGCCTTGCCGTCGTGGAATGCCTTGCCGACGACCTCTCCGAGTACAACGTATGTGTTGTTGAACGGATCAAACGTGATCGGGCGCGCCTTTGCAACGTCAACGTTGCCCTCACTGTCGAGAACCTTTTCATCGACGCTTACGTTTACGATCTCGCCGACCATGCGGCAGGAGTCCGGATCGTAGCTTGTGAGCTTGCACTCAACGGTGATGGGAAGCTCGGATATGATCGGCGCGTCAACAAAGTCAGATTTTTCTGCGTGGAATCCCGCGCGGTCGAATTTGTCGGGAACGTTATTGCCGGAAACGATTCCGACATAGTCGCACGCTGCCGTGTGATCGGCGTCAGCCATGCTGACGGTGGACGCGCCGCGCTCGAGAATTGCAGCAGTCGTTTTGTGCCCGGCGCTTATGCACATCGAAAGCTCCGTGCCGTCGCTGATTCCGCCCCATGCGGCGTTCATCGTGCATACGCCCCCGTCACTTCCGTATGCGGCGAGAATGAATACCGGTTGCGGATAAGTGTACGGTTTTGCTCCGAAATTTTTTCTCATAATATAAATACCTCCGTATTTCAAAATCAAATTGCAGAGCTTTTCGCTCTTTATGCTAATTATACAACTTGGAGTAAGCTCCAAGTCAAGATGTTTTGCGAAAAAATTTGTGAATTTATATAGCGGCGGAAAATCGCTTGAAAAAACACGGATCCGAGCGAAAAATTTCCATTCATATTTCCGACATACGCATCCATAATAATAGCAGAGAGCGCAAAAGCGTTCTCGATTAAATAGATTGAAGTCGCATGGAAGCGAAATCAAAAGACAGGAGATCGAAAAAATGGCTACAAACAAAACTCTTGTTCCCGAAGCTAAGGCTGCTCTTGACCAGTTCAAGATGGAAGCCGCAAGCGAGGTCGGCGTCTCTCTTAAGCAGGGCTACAACGGTGAGCTTACTGCCCGTCAGGCAGGCTCCATCGGTGGTCAGATGGTTAAGAAGATGATCGAGAAGTACGAGAACGACATCAAGGCAGGCAAGTAATTAACTTGCACACTCTCTGAATTGCAGGCGCAAGCCCGCAAACAAAGAAGGCTTCGGGAAAAACCGAAGCCTTCTTTAATATTTATTCAAGCTTTGCCGAATATTTTTTTATCGCGTCAAATGATTCGTCGCTGATGACGTGCTCCATCTTGCACGCATCCTCTGCCGCCGTGTCTGGGTTGACCCCGAGCTCTACGAGAAATTTCGTCAGGATCGTATGACGCTCGTATATCTTTTCGGCGACCTCTTTTCCGGCTTCGGTCAGAGTGATGTATCCTTCGCGGTCAACAACGATGTACTCTCCCGATTTCAGAAGTCCGACGGCGCGGCTCACGCTCGGTTTTGAAAAACCCATGTATTCCGCGATGTCAAGGGAGCGTACAGCGCCCTTTGTCTGATGAAGAACGTGTATCGTTTCAAGATACATTTCGCCGGATTCCTGAAGATGCATAGTAGAAATCTCCTCTTTTTAGTCTGCGCAGAGCAGGTGTTACATAATATAGTACCACAAATTGCCGCAAATATCAAGCCTTGTTTTGAGCAATATTCACTATCCTTGCATCACTATCCAATTTTGCACAAATATTCGGTAAGCGGCGGCTAACAGTGTTGTCGATTGCGCCGAAGTTGAATTTTATGTCGATTTTTTGCGGGACAGCTATTGACTTTGTGTTCGCAAGGGAGTAATATATCATTAGGTTAGCTAGAGCTAACCATGTTTTCGGCGCGGCGGTTAGCAAACACTAATCACCGCCGAGCGAA
>ENA-UOOA01002901-UOOA01002901.1-human-gut-metagenome-genome-assembly--contig:-P61old-NODE-2901-length-22743-cov-18.107149_pt1 | contig 22743 bp, 24 predicted proteins | sample MGYA00242467_ERZ724014 | MGnify/ENA metagenome assembly ERZ724014 | reverse complement strand
GATGTTTATGTTGAGGGGTATTTAACTTCTTTTAAAAATAATATTTCTGTTAATATTATAAATATTAATAAAATTATGTAGGTGTTCAAGATTTATTGTTATACATTGAACTAAAAATATTTATAATCTTTTAACATATAAATATAGAACACGTAATTTTATATCAATAAAAAAATAGAAACAATTGCTTTTAGCTTTTGTTTCTATTTTCATAATATACGTATTTTCAATATCTAATATTTACTAATACATATTTTATTGCTTCATTTTTACCTAAATAGGAAGGAATAAACCTCTTTAATATCTAATACTTCTCTGTATATATTCCTTAAAATATATAATCTGGAATAATATTAGAGTACTGGACGGAACCCGTTGTTCGTGTTAGTATTAGGGGCATAATTGTATTCACGGTAACAAGCAGGGTTGCTCGCGTATGCGTTGTTGAAGGACCCGCCACGAAGCAATTGAGCCTTTGATTTATCCCTAATAAATAATTTATTAATTAAATTATAATTATTAGCATATTTTATATAGCCTAAATGACCACATAAGTATTTTTGTGCTTCTTTACTAGTCATCTTGCCTTCTTTTATTTTGTTTTTCAATGTTTTCACTTTATTTTTTAGTTTTTTCTTTCCTCTGTTTCTTATTTTCATTCTATATTCATTTATTTTATACCCACAAAAATTCACACCTTGCTTACTTTTAAATATTTGTGTTTTGCTATTAAGTTCTAGTTTTAAATTTTCTTTTAAAAATTTTTTTATTCTTTCTAATACTTCTTTGGCTTCATCTTTGGTTTTTAGGAATATTACAGAATCATCCATATATCTAAAATAATATTTTACACGTAATTCGTGTTTTATATATTGATCAACCTCATTTAAATATATATTTGCAAATACTTGTGAAGTATAATTTCCTATTGCTATTCCAGTTTCTGAATTTTCTCCATCTGTTGAAAATATAACTTCTCTTATAACTCTTAATAATTTTTCATCTTTTACTTTTCTTAAAATAATTGAATATAATACATTTTTATTGATGCTTTGAAAATATTTTCTTACATCCATTTTTAATATGTAATATTCGTTCCATATTCTTTTGCAATGTTTCATACTTTTTTGTATATCTATTGCTGCATTGTGCATACCTTTGCCTTTTATGCAAGCATATGACGAATATATAAATTGTTTAACAAATGCATCATATAGAAAATTATCTACTAACCATCTATGAACAATTCTGTCTATATATCTGGATTTTTGTATTTTCCTTAATTTAGGTTCATGTACGTAAAATATTTGATATGCTCCATGTTTATAGGTTTCATTTTTTAATTCATCATATAAATATTTTATATATTCTTCTTGCTTTAAGTTAAATAATATTATGTCTTTTTTACAGCTCTTGTTTTTTCTACTTTCATAGTGTGCTTTCATTAAACTTTCATATGTTAGTTTTTTATCAAACTGATTTCTTATTGTTTTTGCCATAATATTTTAGCAATCCTCCAATTATTTTTCCTAATTCATATATAAGTTCTATGACATAATTAAATTTTTTTTCATCAATCCATTTATTCTTGTACATTATTCTAAGTAATATTCTCTGAACATTTAATTGGGCGTCTATCATATTTATATAATTTATTTTTTCAGAGTCTATTACTTTGCTTAACATTAAAATATTTTCAAGCATTTTGTACATTGATTGTTTGTATTCATTTCCTATACTAAATTTTTCTGTTCTTGGTAATTTCATTATTATTTCGAGCATATATTGTATATATTTTTCTGATTTTGGTATTAATGTTAGTTCTTTTTTTATTTCACTCATACTTTTTCCTTTGTTTTGATACTTTATAATATATAATAGTGTGTAAAATTATATACACACTATTTTCCATTTAAAATTTCTAGTATTCTGCCTATATTCTAGCATGTTATATTAATTGGTTCATCGCCTGTAAGCGTTCAGGTCTACTTGATATAAAGTACTGGACGGAACCCGTAGTCCGTGTCAGTAACAGGGGCACAAAAGTACGCACGGCAACAAGCAGGGCCGCTCGCGTAAGCGTCGAAGAAGGACCCGCCACGAAGGTTATATGTGTTGTATGTTGTATTATAGCCTAAATTTGCTACATATGAAGCCTCTTGTGTCCATTCCCATAAGTTTCCTGCAACATCATATAAACCTTTTCTTAGTACTTGACTTGTTGAACCTGTTGTTAGTATTACCCATGAACTTGTTCCTGAATTTGTTGTAAAACTACTTGCATCTTTAAATCCATCTGTTGAAGCATTTGATGTATTTACATTTGTGTAATACCCTCTTAGATTTGATAATGATACATTGTCATAATTTCCCCAGTTTGTGCTTTTCATGTCTGAATAATCTGAACTATCACTTAAAAATTTCATCATCATATCCCATTGTGTTCCTGTTATTAATCCACTTTGTACATATGAATTATTGTCATATAATCTTCTACTCATCTCTACTGCTGTATAATAATCTACATGATAATATGGTATACTATTTGCTTTTTCTACTATATTTCCTGTTGCTTTATTTGGGTAATTTGAATCTGGTACTGTTTTTCCTCTTGCTATATAATCATAGTTTTGCCATCCCCATCCATTTATTCCTGATTGTATTCCTACTGCACTAAATAATGATTTATTGTTCGTGAATGTTACACTTTCTTTAAATGTGTTTGTTTCTTCATCTAATGTTGATACTCCTGCTTCATATCTTCCTACATAAAATCCATCATATTTTGAGATTTGTTCTTCTTCTGCGGTATTTGTTTCCATATCCCATGATGCCATATTTTGCATTCCGAAATTTATTTTTTTATATTCATCTTTTGTACATGGTATCCATACGAATTGATTTCCTTTTAATTTTGTTGCATATTCGTGTGTTGTTTTACCTGTTTTTCCGTCATATTTATCTGTTTCATTGTCTGATATTATTACTCCTGTATCTATTGTTCCTCCTACATAGAAAAATCCTTTTGGTACTGGGATTGTTTCTCCATTCCCTACTGATACTGCATATACTGTTGATACTTTTGTTAGTCCTGTTACTTCTGTTCCATCTGACGTTTTTACTACTGCTGTTGTCTCTTCTCCCCAACCAGCTTTTAATGCTACTTCTTTTCCTGCATCTTGTGGATTATCTTTATTATTTTCTGGTAATTTTTCTTGTTCTTTTCTTCCTACACATGTTACTGTTCCATATTCTGTTATTGTGAATTCATAACCATCTACATTTACTTTTAAGTCCCATTCTACTTCTGTTACTTGGGGATTTATTCCGTCTATTTTATTTAAGCTGTCTTTTAATAAATTCTTATTTAAACTTGCGTTTTCGTCATATGATGCCATTACTGCCATTTTCACTTTTTCTTCTGCATTTGCATATTTGCTTTCTTCTGCTGCTTTTTTGGCATTTTCAAATAGTCCTGTATTGGTTATTGCTTGGATGCTTATTCCTGCCAATATTAGTAAAATTACTATTGTTATTACTAATGCTACTAAGGTTATAGCTTTTTGTTCTTTTAATTTTTTGTACATATTCTTCTTCCTTCCTTTTTTATTTATTTTATTTTTTTAACTCAAAAAAGATAGCAATATTAACCCGTATCAAATTCTAATACGAGCGTAATATTCCTATCTTTACTTATATTTATTGTTATTCTATTCCTATTATTTAAAATACCTGTGTGTGTGTGTGTGTACTCTTGCAAGACTTTCAACGTTTTTCATATTTTATACTCCTTTTCTTTTGTCCAAGTTTTAATTTGAGTATATATTATCATATGAATTCGTTTTTGACAAGTAGTTTATTTTATTTTTTCTATTTCTTCTTTCGAAAGTTCCGTGAATTTTTCTATCATTTCTATTGGTACTTTTTCTTTTAGCATTTTTTTTGCTATTTCTATTTTACCTTCTTTTTTCCCATCTTCAAAAAAGTTATGTTCACTTACTAGTCTATTATATTCTGCCATTACTATTGAATTATGTCTCTCCCTTTCTTTTGGGTCTTTGCTTAAAAAGTCTAAAGTGTTTATTGCTCTTTTTATTTCTTTATTTTCTTTCTCTGCCAACATAATCCCCTCCCTATTTTGTGTGAATATACACATCCATTGATCTAACTTTGTAAATTTTGATAACTCTTTTTTCTTGAATTTTGGTAATTCTATGTAATGCACTTCTATATGTTTTGATGCTACTTCATCTTCTTTTTCATAGCCCATATTTACATACTCATCTTTTAGTGTTTTATCAAACTTCATTCTTCCTACACTATGATAACTATTTCGTTTTAAGAAATTGTAATTTGTTATAAATATTACTATGCTCTTTTTCAAATTTTGATAATCTTCTCCAACTTGTAGTTGTTCTGATATCATTTTTCCCATATATTCTGTTGCTCTTTCTTCTGTGTTTCTTTCATTTTTCATTTGCATTTCTACATCTAGCATTGTTCCATCATTTATCTCTGCTTTTATATCTAGCAGTCCTCTCTTTTCGCCTTTTTCATATGGTATTATTTCTGGATTTGTTATCTTTATTCCCTTTATTTCTATTTTCAATAATGCTTCTAGAAAATCTTTTAATACACTTTCATTTCCTTTATAGGCAAATACTCTTTTAAAGATGTAGTCATCTGTTAATGGTAATAGTTCTAAATTGTTCTCCATTTATCTCCTCTCATATTATACTAAAATTTATTTCATTTAGCAATACCTTTTAGTAAATATTTATTGTTATATTTACAATTTTGATTCTACTGACTCTTTTATGTTCTATAAATATTTGCTTTTATATATCTTTTTTATTCTCCTCCTTTGCTTTTATTTTGTTTTGGTATTTGATTTCTTTGGAATTTTTATTTAGATTTTAAAATTTCTTTTTTGAAATCGTTGATTTTAAATTTTTTTAATTCTGTCTTTCCTAAGTTGTTTGATTTTAATTTTTTAATAAAATAAGCCATGCAATATCAAAATTGCATAGCTATATATTAACATGTTTTTGACCTAATTTCAACATAAATCGTTCGACAAAATTCGAGCTTAACCATTTTTGCTCTTAATTTGCTTGTTTTATTAATTCCTTAACTTTTTCAACTACTTCATCTATACTCATTTTTGAACTATCTATCACAACAGCATCTTCTGCCTTTTTTAAAGCTCCTACTTTTTTATTTCTATCATTATAATCTCTAAGTTTTACATTTTCTAAAACTTCTTCATATGTTGTGTTTATACCATTTTCCATATTTTCTTTGTATCTTCTTTTAGCTCTTATTTCTTCACTTGCATCTAAATATATTTTTAAGTCAGCATTTGGAAATACTACTGTTCCTATATCTCTTCCTTCTACTATTACATTTTTCCCTGTGGCTAATTTTCTTTGTACTTCTACCATTTTTTCTCTTACTGGTATTATTGATGATATTTGAGATACTATTGCAGTTACTTCTTTACTTCTTATTTCTTTACTAACATCTTCTCCATTTAATAATATGATGTCTTTTTCTTGAGTATTGTCTATTTCTATATTTATTTCATTTGCTATTTGGATTATTTTTTCTGTTTCTTCTAATTTTACATTATTTTTTAATGTTGCTAATGCTACACATCTATATGTAGCTCCTGTGTCTAAGTTTAAAAATCCTAATTCCTTTTCTATTCTTTTTGTTACTGTTCCTTTTCCGCTTCCAGCTGGTCCATCAACTGCTACTATCATTTTTATTCCTCCTTTAGTTCTTTTTATTATATCAAACCTCTTATTTTTGTCAATCACTTTTTAACATCTTTTAGTTTGATTGCATATAATATATTTAGAGGTGGTCTATTATGGCATATTCTGAAAGAGAATTATTAGCTAGGATTGTACAATGTGAAGCTGGTGGTGAAGGTGATATAGGTATGAAAGCTGTTGCTTCTGTAATTATGAATAGGGTTAATGTTTCTGTTGGAGAATATTCTAGAATTTCTCAAAATGGCAATATTAGAAATATAATTTTTCAACCTGGTCAATTTGATTGTGCTTCTGAAAGTTTATATAATCAATACAATCCCCAAAATATTTATAATATGAACCCCACTGATGAGCATTATTATATTGCTGATTGGGCTCTTTCTGGTAATAGACTTATTGAAGCTGGTGAGTGTTTGTGGTATTTAAATCCTTTTAAGCCTACCTGTGACCAAACTTTTCCTAGAAATGGTTCTGGTACTTTTCATACTAGAATAACTAATCATTGTTTTTATAGACCAACACCTGCTTATTCAAATACTTAATATTTTTTGGAGGTTATTATGAGCGAAAATGAAAAAAATTATTCTGAAGAAAAAAGAAATATCAATATAAATTCAAATTCTCCTGAAATTATGACTAATAATATTTATACTCCTGCTTTTTTGCGTGAACAAATTGGTAAATTAGTAAGAGTAGAGTTTTTAATTGGTACTAATAATTTAGTTGATAGAGTTGGTATTTTACAAGATGTTGGTGCTAGTTATATTTTGCTTCAATCTATTGAAAGTAATACTCTTTTGTATTGTGATATTTATTCTATTAAATTTGTTACAATTTCTAATCCTAGCAATGCAAATCGAAATTTATATAATCCATATTTTTATTAAATTAAAACATAAAAAACTCTGTTTAGCTCATTTTTGTTTGAGTTATCAGAGTTTTATATTTTTATTATTTCATTTTTTCAATTAAGTCATCTATACTTATTATTTGGCTTTCTCCTGTTTTCATGTCTTCTAGTTCTACGTTTTCTCCCTCTTGTTTATCTCCAATTACAACTAAGTATGGTGTTCCTAATATTTTAGTATCTTTTATTTTGGCTCCTATTGTTATGTTTTCTCTATCATCTAAAATAGCTCCAATATTATTTTCTTGTAATTTTGAATATAATGTTTTTGCTAATTTGAATTTTTCTTCATTTTCCATTTTTGGAACTATTTGTACTTTGTATGGTGCTATTGATGTTGGTAATACAAATCCACAAGGTCCCCATTTTGCATCATTTATAATGTTTGCCTCATATACTGCTGCAACTGTTCTACTTACGCCAATTCCATAGCATCCCATATAATATAATGATTCTTTTCCTTCTTGGTTTATAAATTTACCATTCATCATTTCTGAATATCTTGTTCCTAATTGGAATATATGTCCAAGTTCCATTGTTCTAATTTCTTTTAGGTTTGATATATCTTCTATTCCATATTCATTTTTTAGATATTCTTTGTAGTCTTCTCTTTCTAGTATTTCTGTGTTTAATCCTATTCCTGTTTTTTCATCATAAAGAATTTTGTCTTCGCCTTGTTCTGATATCATCATAAATTCTTCTGATTTTTTTCCACCCATTGCTCCATTGTCTGCTACTATTGGTAAAACTTTTAATCCTATTTTTTCAAATATTTCTAAGAAGGCTGTTCTAACATTTTCATATGATTTTGCCATTGCTTTTTCATCAACATCAAAGCTGTATGCATCTAACATTGTAAATGCTTTTCCTCTTAATAAGTAGCCTCTTGTTCTTATTTCATTTCTAAATTTTTCTCCAATTTGGTAATATGTTGCTGGTAAATTTTTATATGATTTTAGTTTTTCTCTTGCAAATTCAACTACTGCTTCTTCTGCTGTTGGAGCTAAACAGAATGTTCCTTTGTTTGATTCTGTGATTAGCATTGTTCCATCACTTATATAGTGTTCGTATCTTCCTGAATTTTTCCAAATTGTGTCTGGTTGTAATATTGGTAGTAAACATTCTATACAATCATATTTGTTTAATGTGTCTACTATTATTTTTTCAATATTTCTTTTTACTAATAGTGGTATTGTGTTATAACCAAATAGTCCTGCTCCATATTGAACTAATTGTCCTGTTTGTAATAAGATACTTTGTCCTGGGTACATTTCATCTATATTGTTTAATTTTGTTGTTCCCATTCCTGTGTTTGATAATTTCATTTTTCTCTCTCCTTTTTATTGTTCTTCTTTTTTTATTTCTTTTTCTTCTTGATTTTTATCTGCATTTTCTCCCTCTTGGGGCTCTGGAGCCTCTATTGGTGTATCTTTTTCAATTAAATCATCTATTACTATTTGTTGATTTTCGTCTAATTTATATCTTGGTAGTTCTGGTAAATCATTTAAAGATGTATAACCAAACATTTTTAAGAAATTACTTGTTGTTCCATATGTCATTGGTTTTCCTGGTAAATCTGATTTTCCAGTTTCTTCAATTAACCCATATTCTAGTAATTTATAAATACATGCATCAGCACTTACTCCTCTTATTGATTCTATTTCTGCTCTTGTTATTTTTGGATTATATGCTATTATTGCTAATGTTTCTAGTGCCGCATTTGATAAATTTGGTTTTGCTCTTTTGTCTAAAATTGGGTATATGTAATCATATAATTCTTTTTTTGTACATAATTGATAATTATCTTCTATTTTTATTATTTCTATTCCTCTTTCTTGTGCTTTATATTCTTCTTTCATTGCTTCAATTATGTTTTCTATATCTTCTCTTGACATTTCTAAGCTTACTATTAGTTCTTTTATATTTACTTGTCTGCCTGCTGCAAATAGTATTGCTTCTATTATAGATTTTATTTTTTCTATTTCCATTGTTCTTTCCTATCTTTTTATTTTAATATCTTTCATAATATTGTTCTTGTGTATTTTCTTCATAATTTCTATTGTAATTTAAGCCATCGATATAAATATTATTTTTTCTAGATAATACTTCCATTTTTGCTTCCATACTTTTTAGCAAATAATCATGGTAATATTCATTTATATATTTGTAATTTTTCATATATAAAATCCTACTATTTATCCAGTTATCATCCAACAAATAATTTATATTTGGATCATTTCTTGCAATTTCTCTAGCTGTTTCCATATAGCTTTCTTGTAATATATTTGCTAAAAATGCATTATGAGATTGTGGTATTGTATAATTTCTATTATATAAATCTACATATTGATTTGTAACTGGTTGTCTTGCTATACTTACAATATTATCAACACTTTGTAAAAATGGTAACGTCCTTTCTGATTCTTTAAATAATTCTGGTCTTATTGATTTTATATAATGTAATAATTGCATATTGCTTTCTACTTCATTTTCTCTACAATATATTACAATTTTTTCTCCTCTCGAATAGTTAGCATTTTGTTCATTTGGAGTTAATTTTAAATAAAAGTTTCCATTTTGATTATATTGTAATATATTTTGTGCTAATTCTGCTACATTTCCATTATTGCAATTTATATATAGTCTTATTATCTCATTATCTGGTGGTAATTGGTACCCTTTTGATCTAATATGATAAAATACGTTTCTTCCTTCTTTATTTTTTTGCATGTCTAAATTGTATCTGTTTTGCGTATATATATCTCTTAGTAATTCATCTTCTTTTGTATTATTATTTTGGTATTCCTCTTGTGTTATTGCTTTTGCATTCATTTCTACTAATGCAGTATATGCTCTAGGCAATCTACTTTCATCCATTTGATATGTCATCTCTATTGGTTCTATTTGGTTATAATATGTTGTTAAAAATCGTTCAATTTCTATGTCAAGTTTTGTTTCTTTATTATTCATATTATTTTTTAATAACCATGTTTTGTTTTTTGGATTTTCACTTCTAGTGGTAGCTTCTGGTAACGTTTTATATTTTTTTCTAAATAAATTAGATATTTTTTCTAAAATGTTCAATTTATTCTCCTCTATTCATTTGTATTCTTAGAAATTATATAATATTTTTCTAAAAAAATCAATGTTTATGTTGTTTTTATATTGTTTTTATGTTAGTATTAATAATAATTATATTTCTTGGAGGTAAATTTTATGGATGAAAATAAAAGAGAAATAGAAATCGTTACTGGTGATGGATCAAATTTAGATATTTCTGGTGTATATGATCATTTAAATTCTGGTAAACCAAAATGTAATGATGAAAAACCTAAAAATGTTATAATTCCAAAGTCTAATAAAGACCATAAACCTGAACATTTAAATAAAAAATCTGAAGATAAAAAATAATTTTTTATAAATCTATTGCAAAATATCAAAAATTATGTTAAAATAACCTATGTTATAGTGTAATAATGACTAAGAGGAGGTGCAAACATGCCAAACATTAAATCAGCAAAAAAGAGAGTTAAAGTAATTGAAAAGAAAACTTTAAGAAATAATATGATAAAATCTGGATATAAATCAGCTGTTAAAAAATTCGAACAAGCTGTAGAAGCTGGAAATATAGATGAAGCTAAGGTATTATTATCAGAAGCTACAAAGAAAATTGACCAAGCTTGTACAAAAGGTGTTATTGTTAAAAATACAGCTGCTAGAAAAAAATCTAGTTTATCTAAAAAATTAAATGCAGCTATGGCTTAAGCAAAATAAAGATTATGCATAGTTTTTATTTTAGAGAATCCCAATATTTCTTGGGGTTTTTTTGTTATTTATTTCCATTGTTCTTTGTTCCTATTAATGCTATTATTTGTATAGGTGATGATTATGTTTAATAAAATTGTTAATTGTTTTAAAAACTTAGATAAGTTGACTAAATTAATTATGAATAATGGCTTGAAATTTTGCTTATTTTTAGGGTTAATTTCTATTGCTGTTCTTGTTACATATAATTTTTCTTTGACTATTCCTATTTTGTTTTATGTTGGTTTTGTTTTATTTAGATTGAGTTTAATTTTGGGAATTGAGTTTGTTATTTGTGGCATTGTTGTTGATGGAATTAAGAAGCAAATTATATAAAATGCGCAAAAGAGGAGTTTTAAGCTCCTCTTCTTTCTATTTATTTAATTCAGCTAAGAACATTTCATTTAACATTTTTGGATTAGCTTTACCTTTAGTTTCTTTCATTGCTTGACCAACTAAAAATCCTAAAGCTCTATCTTTTCCTGCTTTAAAGTCTGCAACTGATTGAGGATTTGCTTCTAATATTTTCATTACAACCTCTTTTATTGCACCCTCATCTGAAATTTGGATCCATCCTTTTTCTTTTATAATTTCTTCTGGATCTCTTGGATTTTCAAATAATTCTACTAATACTTTTTTACCAATACTTGAACTAATTGTTCCTTTGTCAATTAAAACAACTAATTTTCCTAATTGATTAGCATCAAATGGTATTGCTATTGGTTCCATTTCTGTTTCATTTAATATTCTTGATATATCTGATATAATCCAGTTACATACTGCTTTTGGATTATGACATACTTCTATTGCTTTTTCAAATAGGTCTGATAAGTATTTTGATGCTGTGATTAATTTAGCATCTTTTTCAGATAATTCATATTCTTTTAAGTATCTTTCTTTTCTGCTTTCTGGTAGTTCTGGTAATGTGTTTTTGATATTTTCAATATATTCTTCTGATAGTTTTATTGCAACTAAGTCTGGGTCTGGGAAATACCTATAGTCTTGTGCATCTTCTTTGTCTCTCATTGGGAATGTTTTTCCTGATACATCGTCCCATCTTAGTGTTTCTTGTTCTATTTTTCCACCATCTTCTAATACATCAATTTGTCTTTCTACTTCGTATTCTATTGCTCTTACTATGCTTCTAAATGAGTTCATATTTTTCATTTCTGTACGTGTTCCAAATGGTTCTCCTGGTTTATGAACAGATACGTTTACATCCGCTCTCAAAGAACCTTCTTGCATTTTACAGTCTGAAACTTCAATATATTCTAATATTGATTTTAATTTTCTCATATATGCTTCAACTTCTTCGGCACTTCTTAAATCTGGCTCTGAAACCATTTCTATTAATGGTACTCCTGCTCTGTTTAAATCTACTAAGCTTCCTCCTCCAAAGTCATCATGGTTTAATTTTCCAGCATCTTCTTCTATATGAATTCTTAATAATCTAATTTTCTTTTTACCGTTTGGTGTGTCTATTTCAACATAACCATGTTCACAAAGTGGTTTATCAAATTGAGATATTTGATAAGATTTTGGTAAATCTGGGTAATAGTAATTTTTTCTATCGTTTTTACTATTTCTTGATATTTCACAATTTGTTGCTAATCCTGCTTTTACTGCATATTCAACAACTTTTTCGTTTAATACTGGTAATGTTCCTGGCATTGCCATACAAACTGGGCAAACGTGTGTGTTAGGAGCTGCACCAAATTCTGTTGGACAAGAACAGAATATTTTTGTTTTTGTTGAAAGTTCTGCATGAACTTCTAGTCCTATTACAACTTCATAATCGTTTCTTGACATTATTTAGTACCTCCTTTAAATTCTGGTTTATAATTTTCTCTAAATTTGATTTCTTGTTCTAATGTATATGCTGCATTTAAAATTGTTTCTTCTTGGAATCTATTTCCTATCAATTGCATTCCTATAGGCATTCCTTCTTTGTCAACTCCTACTGGAATTGATATTCCTGGAAGTCCTGCTATGTTTACAGATACTGTACAAATATCTGCTAAGTACATTTCTAATGGATTGTTTGATCTTGATCCTATATCAAATGCTACTGTTGGAGATGTTGGTGTTAATATAACATCATATTTTTCAAATCCTTTGTTAAATTCGTTCATTACTAAAGTTCTAACTTGTTGTGCTTTTTTGTAGTATGCATCATAATAACCTGATGATAATACGTATGTTCCAAGAATTATTCTTCTTTTTACTTCTTCTCCAAATCCTTCACTTCTTGATTTTCTATATAGCTCTTTTAAGTTGCTAAATTCTGGTGTTCTGTAACCATAACGAATTCCATCAAATCTTCCTAAGTTTGAACTTGCTTCTGCACAAGCAATTATATAGTATGTTGCTAATGCATATTGAGCTATATCAAGTGAAAATTCTTCAACTTCTGCTCCTAATTCTTTGTATTTTTCTATTGCTTTTTGTAGTGTTTCTTTTACTTCTTCATTTATTCCTTCTCCAAAAAATTCTTTTGGAATACCTATTTTTAATCCTTTTACATCATTTTTTAATGCTTTTGTATAGTCTTTTTTAGGCATATCTTCTGATGTTGTATCTTTTTCATCGTGTCCTGCAATTAGGTTTAATAACATTGCACTGTCTCTTACATCTTTTGTTATTGGTCCGATTTGGTCAAGTGATGATGCAAATGCTACTAATCCATATCTTGATACTAGTCCATATGTTGGTTTTAATCCTACAACTCCACAGAAACTTGCTGGTTGTCTTATTGAACCACCTGTATCTGAACCTAATGCCCATGGAACCATATTTGCTGCAACTGCGGCTGCAGAACCACCTGATGACCCTCCTGGTACTTTATTTAATTCCCATGGATTTCTTGTTTTCTTAAAATATGAATATTCTGTTGAACCACCCATTGCGAATTCATCCATATTTAGTTTTCCTAAGTCAATCATATTTTCTGCATTTAATTTTTCAACTACTGTTGCATCATATGGTGAGACAAAGTTTTCTAACATTTTTGAGCTACAAGTTGTTTTTACACCTTTTGTACACATATTGTCTTTTATTCCTATTGGAATTCCAGCAAAATCTCCTGTAACTTCTCCTCTTTCTATTTTTTCTTGTACATCTTTTGCTTTTTCTAAAGCTTCATCTGTTAATGTTGTAACAAATGCTTGTACATCTTTCTCTTTGTCATTTATTCTATCTACATAAGCTTTTGTTATGTCTATTATTGTAAGTTCTTTATTTTTTAATTTTTCTTGTAGCTCATGTACTGTTAAGTCTGTAATTTCCATTATTTTACCTCCTTATTTTTATCAAGATTTTTAATTTATAACTTTTGGTATTTTAAACATATGTTGTTCTTCAGATGGAGCATTTTGTAATAAAGCTCCATTATCTTTAAATATTTTCACTTCATCTTTTCTAAATACATTTTTCTTTTCATTTGCTCCTATTGTAACATCTAATCCATCAACTGGAGCATTATTTACTGTATTTGCAAAATTTAATATATCTTGTAAATTAAGAGCATATTTTTCGATTTCTTCTTCTTTGATTTCTAAGTCAGCTAATTTTGCGATGTGTAAAATTTCTTCTTTACTAACTTTCATGTAATCATCTCCTATCTAATTTTCTTTTTTATCAATCATGATGTGTACATCTCTTAATTGGTCTCTTCTTACAACTCCTGGTGCTCCCATCATTAAGTCTTGTGCTTTACTATTTAATGGGAAGGCTATAACTTCTCTTATTGTTTCTGAATTTGATAAAAGCATTAACATTCTATCTATTCCAGGTGCAATTCCTGCATGTGGTGGAGCTCCAAATTGGAATGCTGTGTATAATGCACCAAATTTTGTTTTTACTTCTTCCTCAGTGTAACCTGCCATACTAAATGCTTTTAACATTATTTGAATGTCATGATTTCTTACTGCTCCTGAAGAAAGTTCTATTCCATTACATACTATGTCATATTGATATGCAAGTATTTCTAATGGATTTTGTTCTTCTAATGCTTTTAATCCCCCTTGAGGCATTGAGAATGGGTTATGACTAAATGCTAATTTGTCATGTTCGTCTAATTCAAACATTGGGAAGTCTATTATCCAACAGAATTTGAATACATCTTCATCTATTAGATTTAATCTTTTTCCTAGTTCTGTTCTAATTTGTCCTGCAAGTTCTGTTGCTCTTGCTTCATTGTCAGCAATAAAGAATATTGTATCTTCTTTTTCTAGGTCTGCTATTTCTAATAAAGTTTTCTTTAAGTCTTCTGGTATAAATTTATCAATAGGACCTTTGAAACTTAAGTCTTCTTGTACTTCTAGGTAACCTAATCCTCCCATTCCAATAGACATTGCATATGCAAGCATTTTTTCGTGGAATCCTTTTGATAAATGTCCTTTTACTTTTATTGCTCTTACAGTTCTATCAATAAATGGTTTAAATGTACATTTTTTGAAGAAATCTGATAAATCTATGATATATAATGGGTTTCTTAAGTCTGGTTTGTCTGATCCATATTTAAGCATTGCTTCTTTATATGTTATTCTTGGGAATGGATATTCTGCAATTTTTTTGTTTGAAAATTGTTTAAATGTGTTATACATAACTGGTTCCATTACTTTGAATACATCTTCTTGTGTTGCAAAGCTCATTTCCATATCTAATTGATAAAATTCTCCTGGTGCTCTATCTGCTCTAGCATCTTCATCTCTAAAGCATGGAGCTATTTGGAAGTATTTATCTATTCCAGATACCATTAATAATTGTTTAAATTGTTGTGGTGCTTGTGGTAAAGCATAGAATTTACCTGGATGTAATCTACTTGGTACTAAATAGTCTCTTGCTCCTTCTGGTGATGAACTTGTAAGTATTGGTGTTTGTACTTCTAAAAATCCTTGTTCTTGCATTTGATTTCTTAAGAATTGTAATACTTGTGCACGTAGTTTTAGATTGTTTTGTAATCTTTCATTTCTTAAGTCTAAATATCTATATTGAAGTCTTAAATCTTCTCTTATTTCTTGATTTGTGTTTACTTCAAATGGAAGATTTTCAGTTCTTTTTCCTAATACTTTAATTTCTTCTATTCCTATTTCAACAAGTCCTGTTTTTAATTTTGGGTTAACTGTTTCTTCATCTCTTTTTCTTACTGTTCCAAATACTGTAACTGCTGATTCTATAGGAATGTGTGAAGCAAAGTCAACATCTTCTGGTTTTCCTGATGTTACAACTTGTGTTATTCCATACATATCTCTTATGTCTAAAAATACTAAACCTCCAAAGTCACGTATAGTTTGAACCCATCCTGCGATTCTTACTTTTTTTCCTACATCTTCTAAACTAATTTCATTACATGTGTGAGTTTTATACTCATTCATTTAAAAAACCTCCTTTTTTACTACCGTGTCTTGTCAATTGGGACGCCCTTTTTTGACACTATATTTTTAAGTTGTCAAAAAAGGGCGTCCCAATTGACAACTTTTTGCGATGAACTGCAAAAAACGTCCACTGCAAAAATGCAGGGACGAAATAAATCCGCGGTACCACCCAGCTTGAAAATATTTTTATAAATATTTTCCACTTTATAAAAATTGCTCCAATATGTTTCGTAATTTAGGTTGACCTTAAAGGGCTTACAGCCAATGACCCTTTTTCTCTATAAGTTACTTCTAGTTACTTTGTATTGTTCTAACGCAATATATTTTTTATTATTATGATACATATTTTAGCACCTTATTCCTTGTTTTGTCAATAATTATTGAAAATTTTTATAAAAAAAGAGACTATTTCTAGCCTCTTCATATGAATTCATATATTTATATTATACTAAATTATTTTTTATTTACTAAATCTTTTAATGCTTTACCAGCTTTGAATACTGGAGCTTTTGATGCAGGTATTTTGATTTCTTCTTTAGTTTGTGGGTTTCTACCTTTTCTAGCAGCTCTTTTTCTTACTTCGAATGAACCAAATCCAACTAATTGAACTTTATCTCCTTCTTTTAATGCGTCTGTTACAACTTCTACAAAAGCGTTTACTGATGCTTCAGCTGCTTTTTTTGTGTCTCCTGTTTTTGCAGCTATTGCTGCGATTAATTCAGCTTTGTTCATTTAAATTACCTCCTATAAGATTTAAATATTTATGTACTTTTATCGCCTGAACTAAGCAATAACTGTACTACTATTATGACTATTCGCCAAGTTTCGATAAAATCCTTCTTTTTTTCTAATAAATTTTTAATTTTTCTAAAAAAGTTGTTATTTTATCGCCTAATGGCATCATTTTTAATTCTTCTTTTGTAAATATTTTTAATATAATTACTGCTAAAACATAAATTATAACAGCAACTACTATCGCTATTATTGTAGCCAATCTTTCCACAATTATTCCACTTAATGTTGAATATATGAAATATGAGCATATTCCCATTATTGTTGTTGCTAAAATTGGTTTTATTACAAATTTTGAAAATGTTAAATCTAGTTTTATATTTTTTCTTAAAGCATTTATTGCTATTGTAAATGCTACCATATGACATGCAACTGAACCTATTGCTGCTCCATATACTCCAATACTTGGAATTGGTATTAAAACTAAGTTTAATATAAACTTAACAAATACTCCTATTGCCAAAGAAACAGTTGGAAGCATTAATTTTCCATAACCTTGCAAAGCACCATTTATTGTCTGGTCTAATATTGTAAAGATTATCGTAAGCGAACTTATTTGTAATATTAATGCTCCATCATTTGCATTTGGAAATAATAAATTTAATATTGGTTGTGCAAATATGAACATTCCTACTGTACAAGGCAAACCTATTAACATTGATACTAATAATGAAAATGAAGTTTTTTGTGTTATTGTTTTATTGTCTTTTCTTGCTTTTGCTGCTGATATTGCTGGTACTAATGCTGTTGCGAAGGCAACATTAATTGCAAGTGGTAAACTTGTTAATGTATCTACCTTTCCTCCTAAAATACCATATTGTGCTGTAGCGATGTCTTCTGGTAAAAATTTTTTTAAATTTCTAACAACAGTAAATGAGTCAACGTTTTTATTTATTGATGACATTATTGCTGTTAGTGTTATTGGTATAGATACAAATAATATTTTTTTAATAACTTCTGATACTCTTTCGTATTGGTAATTCACTGTATTTTTTATTTCAGTAGCAATTTCTTTGCTTTCACTTTTATAATATAAAAATAAATAACTAAATCCTAAAAATGTTGCAAGTGTTGTTGCTAAATTTGCTCCAGCGGCCATCCATTCTGTTGATACATTCGATAATATTGCTACAATTTCTACTACTATAATTGTTAATAATGTTTTAAAAACTTGCTCCAATGTTTGTGATTTGGCTCCAATACTAATTTTTTGTCTTCCATTAAAATACCCTCTCATAACTGATGCTATTGTAACGAAAAATACTGCTGGTGATAATGCCACTAATGTCATTTCTGCTTCAGGTATTTGAAGCCAATTATTTGCAATAACTTTTGCTCCAAAGAATAATAATAAACTTCCAACTAATCCAATTATTGCAAATGTAGCAAAAGCTATTTTGAATATTCTATTTGCACCTTTGTTATCTCCTACTGCTGTTCTTTCTGATACTAATTTTGATATTGCACTTGGAAGCCCTATAGATGAAATTGTTAATAATAATGCATATATTTGGTAACCACTAGCACATATTCCATTTCCCTTGTCCCCAAAGCCTGGTCTATTTGTTAGATATAAAGTATATACTAATCCTAATATTTTTATTAACACTTGAGAAAACATCAGTGTAACAACACCTTGCATAAATCCTTCTTTTTTTCCTCTAGTGCTTTTTTCTTTTTGTTCCTTTTCTTTTTTTATAAAAACCATTCTTCCTCCCTTAAGCTTGACATGTTCTTTATTATTATATATTACTGTTTTCTTTTTAATATTATAATTTTTATTCAAATTTTTGGCAATAGTTTTCACAAATTTTTCAAAAATCGTTGACAAACGTGCTTTTTTGTAATAAAATATTTAAGCAATTATGTTAAAATATGATTTAAATCTAAAACTTCTCCCCGGTGGTTTTAAATTTAAGTTTCATATATATAAAAAATAAAATATTAAAATAGGAGGGTAATTATTACCATGAATAATACAACATATAGTCCAAAAAAGGCTGAAATAGAAAGCAAATGGTACATAATTGATGCAGCTAATAAACCATTAGGTAGAGTTGCAACAGAAGCTGCCAAATTATTAAGAGGAAAACACAAACCAACATTTACACCTAATATTGATACAGGTGATCACGTTATAATTCTTAACGTTAAAGATGTTATATTAACAGGAAACAAATTAAATCAAAAAATTTACAGACACCATTCAGGATACATTGGTGGAATGAAAGAAGTTTCTGCTAAAGTAATGTTAGAAAAAAATCCAGAAAAAGCTATGACATTAGCTGTTAAAGGAATGTTACCACACAATTCTTTAGGAAGAGCTCAATTAAAGAAATTAAGAGTTTATGCTGGAGCAGAACATGAAAATCAAGCACAAAAACCAGAAGTTTGGGAGGTAAAATAAGATGGCTAAATCAGGAAAAATAGTTTACTATGGTACAGGAAGAAGAAAATCTTCTATCGCTAGAGTAAGATTAGTAGAAGGATCTGGAAAAATAACAGTTAATGGAAAAGATTTAGATGAATTTTTCGGATTAGAAACTTTAAAAGTTATAGTTAGACAACCACTTACAGTTACAAATACTGTTGATAAATATGATGTTACTTGTACAGTAACAGGTGGTGGATTTACAGGTCAAGCTGGAGCAATTAGACATGGTATTGCTAGAGCTTTAAATGAAGCAAATATTGAATATAGACCTGCTTTAAAATCAAACGGATTCTTAACAAGAGATCCTCGTATGAAAGAAAGAAAGAAATATGGTCTTAAAAAAGCTAGAAAAGCTCCACAATTTAGTAAGAGATAATATTTTAAATATACAAAAACTCAGAAATTTATATTTTCTGAGTTTTTATTTTTCTAATATAATAGTAACCGGTCCATCATTTACCAAACTAACTTGCATATCAGCTCCAAAAATTCCAGTTTGAACATTAGGTATTTGTTTTTTACATTCTTCTATTATATACTCATATAATTCATTTGCAAACTCCGGCTTAGCAGCATTAGTAAATGAAGGTCTATTTCCGCTTGTACAATCTGCATATAATGTAAATTGTGAAATTAATAATAAAGAACCTTGTACATCTTTTAGTGATAAATTCATTTTTCCATTTTCATCTTCAAATACTCTTAAATTAATTAATTTTCTAACTAAAAAATCTGCTATTTCTTTTGTGTCATTATGTGTTATTCCTATCAGAACCATAAATCCTTTATCTATTTTTCCAACTATTTTTTCTTCAACCTCAACTTGTGATTTATTTACTCTTTGTACTATAAATTTCATATTATACCCCTTTCTTTTCTATATAATATAACATAAATAACAAAATTACAATATAAATTTCTTTATACTGTAATTCTATTTTACTTTATTTTTAAATTATAATTTTGTTTTTATTCTATAATATCTATCGTATTTTCTTTAGTCAATCCTTCTAAATTGTAATAGGTATTTGGTGTATTTCCAACAATTACATTTTCAACTAATAAAACCTGATTTGTTATACTACTTTTTATATTTTCAAAAGGAGTTAAAATGCTTACTTCACATACAACTTGTAAATAAACTCTATGTAGTGTTTGATTAATTCCTTGAGAAGTAAATTCACTCCTCAAGTCTGTTTGAACATTTCCTATTGATGAAATTTGTATTTTTACTGACGGACCTTTTCCTGCTAATAATGCAAAACCTGTAAAACTTCCTAAGGCTATTTTAACATTTTCGTTTCCTTTATTGTCTATTTCATTTTGAATTTTAACAGCAACTTCTGAAATAATTTCATTAATTGCATTTATATTAGATTTTACCATTGTGATATTTCCATTATTATCTTTTTCTATTGTGAACATATCTTCATATTTATAATTTGACATTACAACTGTCGCTTGTTCATTTGCTACTATTGTTGCTATGGATTTAGCTTTATCTTCGCATAATGCCTCAAATATTGGCAATACAGCATCTAAACTAATTTTTACTGTTATTATTGCTATAATTATAATGAATAATATTTTAAGACTTTTTTGTTTATTTGGATTACTACCTTTTCCTACATTTGTAATTAAAAACTTTGGCAAACGTATTCGTGGTCTTGAATAAATTTTACTCATAGTTTGTTACAGGAACTCTTGAAAATTTAGGTATAAATAATTTTTGTCCTATATTTATTTCATCTGGATTTTCTATTCCATTAACTCTGGCTATGGAATCAACTGTACTTCCAAACATTTTTGCTATATTCCATAACGTATCTCCTTTTTTTACAATATACATTACTATACTATAGTCTTGTTCCTCTCTTTCACCATTTTCTTGAACACTGTCAATAATATTAATATTTGCAGTTCTATACATATTTGTATCTGTTTCCATATCAATATTACATTGTACATCTCCACTATCTTGAATTATAAAGTCTTTTTGTTTGATTTCAATTTGGTTATTGGTTTGTAAACTTTCGCCATTTTGAAGATTTTCAACTGTATATTCAAATGGTATTTTTGCATCTTTTATGCTTATTTTCATTTCTGAGTTTACAAATATAAAGTTTAAATTCAATTCACCTTCATATAATATTTTCGTATTAATTTTACTTTCTTTTAAAATTGTAGGCTCTATATCTACATCTATTAAAGTTTGATTTTGTATGTCTTTTAAATTAATTTTTTCGTTTATTTGTTTTGTACATTTAGATTCTTGTTTATCTGTCATTGCTAAAACTTCTTTTTTATTAAATTCTATATTTTCACAAGGACTATACATATCTTGAATTAAGTTTAAATTCTTTTCCTCATATACACTGCAAGTAACTTCTATTTCAACTTCTACACAAATTGAGTGTTCTTCTTGTGAATTTGGTTTTATTATAACATTTTTTATTTCATAATTTATGTCACAAGTATTTTCATCCATTACATTTGGAATATCTATAAAACCAACAACTGGAATTCTTGAAGTAATTGTATTTATTCGATTGTCTTCTGTTAAATATATTATTTTAACCTCTACTTCTGATTTTGTTAATACTTTGTTGTAACTTGTTTTTATGTCTTTGTCTACCATATTTATATTGCATTTTAAAATTTCTGCTAAATTATCCATTGCATCAATTGGTATATTATCTTTAGCTGAAATTTTTGTATTTCCTTGACCAATTAATGAGTTGACTTTTAAATCTTCTTTTAGAATTTGTATGTTATTTGCATTTTGCACTTCATTTATAACTTCAACATCTTCATTAGAATATATTTTTAGATATATTTCCAATGTTGCTTTTATTCCTATTTTTCTTCCATTTAAAACTTTGCAATCTATTGATTTTACTTTAATTTCAGTAATTGCATTCATTCCTTCTTGGCAATTTGGAACATTTATATTTTCTGAAAAATCCAAACTTGTATTTAAGCCTCTAACTGAATCGTTTACTCCATCTGGCATATACATTATATATGTATCAATGTTTCCATCTAATCTAACTTTTTCGTCCTTTATTTCTTTTTTATATACAGATACAACCCCACTTGTACAAATTGTGTTTAAAATATCTGGCTTAGAATCTGGAACTATCATATCTCCATCTACAGAAATAATCTCCTTTTTTTCTGCTATTAGTTTATTTATTTTTAAATTTTCCTTTGATGTTTCTATCATTTTTTACCTCCTTATAGTTTTCTTTATAAATTTATATGTGTTTTTTTAGTGTTTATGCTTGTTTTTATAAATTTATTTATTTTTCGTTGGAGTTATTATGATATTTAATGTTGGGTCATTTTTATATTGATTGTATATTTTTTCTGAGAAACTTGCTAATTCATTAGGTATTATTATGGTGGTATATTTTTGTTCTTTTAATTCTTGGATTTTGTTATCTATTTCTTCTGGTTCTTTTATTTCTTCTATGTTCATTCCTAATAATTTTGGAATTCGATAATCATTTTCTTTTTCATATTTTATAAAGGATATTTTCATTTTTATCACTTCTTTCTTATAATTATTTTGTTTCAAAAAAAGTATTTTATACTTCGTCAAGTGAAAAGTTAAATGCAATTCTGTAAAGTAAATGCAAGTTGTAAGAG
>ENA-UOOA01002897-UOOA01002897.1-human-gut-metagenome-genome-assembly--contig:-P61old-NODE-2897-length-22769-cov-22.450559_pt1 | contig 22769 bp, 19 predicted proteins | sample MGYA00242467_ERZ724014 | MGnify/ENA metagenome assembly ERZ724014 | reverse complement strand
GCACGGTAACGTGTGGAGCTGACTGTTACTAATCGGTCGAGGGCTTGACCAAAGCAACTCGGAAAGCAATCTGTATGAAGTTTTGAAGGTATGTTACAAAACAAACCTATTGTGACGTACTTGTACGTCATTTTAGCATATAGGGGTGTAGTTCATCGGTAGAATAAGAGTCTCCAAAACTCCAGAGGAGGGTTCGATTCCTTCCACCCCTGTTCTTAAACAGAAAGTATATTTTATACTTTCTGTTTTTATTGTGTCAAGTATTCGTAAGAAGCTACCGGCAGACTTAGCATGAATTCACAAACAGCTATTAGCAGTAAATTTTGTATAAAAAAGAAAAGTGGTATAAAATAGACAAAGAGTGTTAAAATCTAAGAGAAAGTAATGAAAGAGAAGTTTTATAAAGGGCAGTCTACTGACATAGAAGAAAATATGTGATGAATGAAAACAGGATTGTGAGGAAGGGAGCTGTAAGAGAAATGAACAGGTATTGGTTGCATGCGGCATCAGGAGAACTTTCTTTAGCAAGGGATAATGGGAAAAATATGGAAAAGGAATCAGAACCGCAGATAATACTATTAAATATGGAAGAATTTCAGCAATTAGAAGGAAATTATCCGCATCGAAAGAATCTGATTAGCAGCATGCGTTTTATCCGCTATAGCAAAGTAGAGGCATTTCATGAATGTGTACAGGGGATTATACATGTACCAAAACAGGGAAGTAAAAAGGAAAAAGAGTTTTCCTTTGGCTTTTATCTCTTTGAAAATAAACTATTTTTAATAGAAGAAGATGAGGAATTACAGGAAATATTGGCAAAGGTCAAAAATGATATGTTTGATGGCTGCACACTTCATATGGTGTTGCTCTTTATTTGTAATGCATTAATTGACAATGATATTCTTTATCTGCAAAAGATAGAGGAAAATTTGGAGAAGGTAGAGGATGTTGTAATTAAGAGGATACCGGAGCATTTTAATGAAGTAATTATGCGTTATCGGAAGCAGCTTTCAGAGAGCCGGGCATATTATGAACAGTTGATGAATATGGGAGATTTCATGCAGATGTATATGAACCGGGAGTCTTTAGTAGAAGAGGAACAGGGCTGGGAACGCTATATGAATCGTGTGGAGCGGCTGCATAATTACGTAGAGACAATCCGCGAGTATTTACAGCAAATCCGTGAAATGTATCAGACGCAGATTGATATTCACCAGAACCGGATTATGAGTATTCTGACCATTGTAACAACTCTCTTTTTGCCATTGACACTAATTACAGGCTGGTATGGAATGAATTTTCCGGGAATGCCGGAATTTCAATGGAAATATGGTTATCTGGCAGTAATCGGAGTGTCCGTTCTTCTTATTATTATAGAGATAGTATATTTCAAGAAAAAGCGGATCTGGATATCTTCGAAAGACGTAATGTAATGAGTGCAAGCGAGTCAACATACTTGCATGATTAACAATCGGCGAAATTAATGGGTGATACAATCATGTTATAATACACAAAATGTCCACTTATATGGAAAACCGCTGAATGTACGGAAAAAAGTGCAATAGTAAGTATTATGTAAATGTTATGTGTAGAAAGAAGTTTAGGAATAATGATGGAATTTGGAGCTTTTTTGAAGACTTTTGAAGGAATGCGAGGCTTATTACCTTATTTTTTGACACAAAAATTTGTGAAAAACGATAAAAAATATTGACTGAGTAAAAAAAAACTTGTAAATGTGACTAAAGTACCATAAAAAACGACAAAATGTGACAGGCAAACTAATTTTGGTAAGACCAAAATGGAGAAAAACAGAAAAATTTATTGTGTAAAATGCTCATAAAATTCATATACTAAGATGGTAAGCGAAAATTGACAAAAAAAAGAAATGGTGTCATAATGCTCAAGAATCAAAAGTAAATCAGGTTATTTTTTTGAGGATGGTGAAAAAAATGAATGAAAAGAAAATCAAATTAGCTGGCACAGAAGAGGTTAGAGACTTTGTACGTGAGGCAGGAAAATGTGATTTTGACATTGATATTTCATACAATAGAGTAATAATTGACGCAAAGTCTTTTCTTGGAGTATTAAGTCTTGATCTGAATCGAGAGCTTACTGTTAAGTATGGCGGACATGATATGAACTTTGAGAATGTATTAAGCAAGTATGCAACTGCTTAAATGATGGCACAGGTTTTCTGGCAGCCAGAAAATACAGGTTCATAAGGTAAGAAGAAATACCGGGTAGCGGACAATTTGGATATTGTCTTTTCTATCTGGTATTTTTTTGTTATTATGAAATGAGAATACGTTTCAATTCCTTTGAAGTCTGCTAGAAAAATGAGATTTTTCAAAAATTGATAAATAGAAAAAATAGTGAATAGCATAAATAGAAATAAGTATAAGATGGGATGAAATGAGGTGACAGCGGAATGGAACGTGAGCAGATAAGAATATCGGTACGAAATCTGGTGGAGTTTATCTTGCGTTCCGGAGACATTGATAACCGCAGAGCCAGTCTTGATACGATGGAAGCCATGCAGGCGGGCAGCAGACTCCATCGGAAGATTCAAAAGAAGATGGGAAGCACTTACCATGCCGAGGTTCCTTTAAATATTATCATTGAGGAAGAAAATTATGAGCTTGGAATCTGGGGACGGGCAGACGGCATTATAATAGAAGAAACAGTTACCATTGATGAGATAAAAGGCGTATATTTAAGCCTTGACTTATTGGAAGAACCCGTAAAGGTACATCTGGCACAGGCAAAGTGCTATGCGTACATATATGGAATCCAGAATGATTTACAGAAAATCAATGTTCAGATGACATATGGAAATCTCGATACCGGAGATTTAAAATATTTTTCTTATGAATATAGCATGCAGCAGCTGCAGGAATGGTTTTCAGATTTGATTTTAAAATATAAGAAATGGGCGGATTTTCAGTATGAGTGGCGGAAGAAACGGCAGGCATCCATTAAAGAACTGGCATTTCCGTTTCCGTACCGGGAGGGACAGAAGGAGTTGGCTGCCGGAGTTTACCGTACGATAGCCAGAAAAAAGAATCTGTTTATTCAGGCACCCACCGGAGTAGGCAAGACCATTTCTACATTATATCCGGCAATCAAAGCGGTGGGAGAAGGATTAGGTGATAAGATTTTTTACTTAACTGCCAAGACTGTTACCGCAAATGTGGCAAAAGAGACCCTTGGCATTTTATGTGAAAAGGGTTATCGGGCAAAGAGTGTGCAGATTACAGCGAAAGAAAAATTATGCCCTTGTGAGGAAGTGGACTGTAATCCCGTAAGCTGCCCTTATGCAAAGGGGCATTTTGACCGGGTAAATGATGCGGTTTACGATTTATTACAGAAAGAAAATAATATGACAAGAGAAGTTTTGCTGGCACATGCAAAAGAATATCAGGTCTGCCCGTTTGAAATGTGTCTGGACACGGCAACCTGGGCGGATAATATTATCTGCGATTATAATTATGTCTTTGACCCGAATGTGTATCTAAAGCGTTTTTTCGCAGATGGCATCAAGGGGGATTACATCTTTCTGGTGGATGAGGCACACAATCTTGTGGAACGTGGACGGGAGATGTATAGTGCCGCCCTTGTCAAAGAGGATATTCTTGCGGTGCGGAAAATTATGAAGCCAAGAAGCTCTGCCATTGAGAAAGAACTGGGTAAATGCAATAAGCTGATGTTGGAATATAAGAGAGAATGCGAAACTTATCAGATTTACGAAAGCATTCCGAATCTCATTTTCTCCTGTATGCGTCTTGCAGCAAAAATCGAAGAATATATGCAGAAGAATCCGGAGTTCCTGGGGCGGGATGTGGTTCTTGATTTCTATTTTGAATTGCGCAATTTCTTGAATATCTATGAGCGTGTGGACGAGCATTATGTAATTTACGGGCAGCATGATGAAGAGGGCAGATTTGTCATAAAGCTTTTTTGCGTGGATCCGTCCTTTAATCTGCAGGAGTGTCTGGATAAGGGAAATGCTACGATTTTCTTCTCGGCAACGCTGCTGCCGGTTCAGTATTATAAGGAGCTTTTGACGAATAAAACGGATAATTATGCAGTTTATGCCAGGACAACATTTTCTCAGGATAAGAGACTTTTGTTAATCGGAAATGATGTCAGCAGTAAATATACCAGAAGAACACCGGAAGAATACGGAAGGATTGCAGATTATATTTATCGTACAATAAAGAAGAAAAAGGGCAATTATATGGTGTTTTTCCCATCCTATCTTTTCCTGAAAAAAGTGCATGAGGCATTTGAACTGCGGACGGATGAAACAATTACCTGCATCTGTCAGGAATCCGGCATGCGGGAAGAAGAAAGAGAAGCTTTTTTAGAAGCATTTCAGGGAGAAAAAGAGGAGTCACTGGTGGCATTTTGTGTCATGGGCGGCATCTTTGGAGAAGGAATTGACTTAAAGAGGGAGCAGTTGATTGGTGCAATTATCGTAGGAACCGGTCTGCCGCAGATTAGCAATGAGCGGGAAATTTTAAAAGAGTATTATGACAAAAAAGAGGGCATGGGATTCGACTATGCCTATCGGTATCCGGGAATGAATAAGGTACTTCAGGCAGCGGGACGTGTTATCCGGACTGCAGAAGATGTGGGAATTATTGAACTTTTGGATGAACGCTTTCTGCAGAATGATTATCAGCGGCTGTTCCCAAGAGAGTGGGAACAGCGGAGCGTGTGCCAGCTATCTAATTTGGAAGAAAAGCTGGTTGCCTTCTGGGAGGAAAAGCATTTATAATGTCGGCAGTAGATTTAAGAATTCTTCTGTGGAAGTAAGAATCGGCAGATTCGGATTTACGGAGACAGCAAGCTGTCTTCGTGGAAGAGGTTCTAAAGTTTTTAAGATAAACAAATCCTTAGATTCATGTTTCAAGCAATAGTCCGGAATGCAGGCGATACCAAGACCGATACGGGCAAGGTCAATCAGAAGGTCATTACTGCTCAGTTCAATTTCCGGAATCAGCTCCAACTGATGGGAGAGGAAGAGATTGTGCATGAATTCACTGGTGGTACTCTTGTTATCAAGCATCAGCAGAGGATATTTTGTTAAATCCCGGAAACTTAATTCCTGTTGTTTTAAATTAAAGTAGGATGGATTCGCAATAAATACATCCGTAAAATCCAGTACCATTTTGCGGATGTAGGATTGATTTAATCGTACATTCGGGCAGTTGGTAACGGCAATATCGACTTTTCCCTGCTCTAAGAGGTCAACGCAGCCAAGAGAGGTTGCATTGGTAACCTTGATGGGAACGCTGGGAAATTTTTTATGAAATTCTTTTAAATAAGGTACTAAAAAATAGCGGCAGATAGTGTCGCTGGCAGCAATATGAAGCTGCCCCAACCCAAGAGTATTGGATTCTAAGAGCTGGTTTTCCCCGCGGGCGATGAGATTCATGGCAGGCTCAATGTGTTTTAACAGAACCTGTCCTGCCGGAGTAAGCTGGACTTTCTTGGTGCTCCGGATAAAAAGCGGCTGCTCTAATTTCTTTTCTAAGGTCTTGATGGACTGGCTTACTGCAGACTGGGAAATGTAAAGCTGCTTGCTGGCTTCCGAGAAGCTTAAGGAAGTAGCAACGTGGTAGAATACTTTATATAATTCGTAATTAATATCCATAACGGCTCCTTTGTCATATCAGAATGCATATCTTACATATTTTCCTTTATTATAAGTGACGCTTATAACTGTGTCAACATTAGTAAATCTTATAAATAAAATTAAATATATTAATTGTTCTTATTCATAATGCCGTGCTATAATGAGCATAAGAAAGTAAACATTCAGGAGGTAGAAGATGAGTAAGGTAAGAAGAGTGTATGTAGAGAAAAAAGACGCTTACGCAGTACGCGCCAAAGAGTTACATGCAGAGATTAAGAGTTATCTTGGAATCAGCGCAGTAGATAAGGTACGTGTCCTGATTCGTTATGATATTGAAAACATTTCCGATGATGTATATAAAAGAGCAGTTCAGACTGTATTTTCAGAGCCGCCGGTAGATGATGTCTATGAAGAGAATTTTGAAATGGGTGATGGAAAAGTATTTTCCGTTGAATTCCTTCCGGGACAGTTCGACCAGAGAGCAGATTCTGCAGAGCAGTGTGTGAAGCTTTTAAAAGAGGATGAAGAGCCGGTTATCCGTACCGCAACAACGTATGTTATTTACGGAGATATTAACGCTGAGCAGTTAGAGGCAATCAAGCATCACTGCATCAACCCGGTAGATTCCAGAGAGACCGGCATGGAGAAGCCTGAGACTTTGGTAACAGAGTTCCCGGAGCCTGCAGATGTTAAGATTATGACCGGATTTAAGGATATGCCGGAGCAGGAATTAAAAGCACTCTATGATTCCCTTGGACTGGCTATGACATTCAAGGATTTCTTACATATTCAGAACTATTTCCATGGAGAAGAAGATAGAGACCCATCCATGACCGAGATTCGTGTGCTGGATACCTACTGGTCAGACCATTGCCGTCATACCACATTTTCTACCGAGCTGAAAAATGTTGCATTTGAAGATGGTTTCTACAAAGAGCCAATGGAAAAGACATATGAGGATTATCTTGATACACATAAGAAAATGTATGAAGGCAGAGATGACAAATTTGTCTGCTTAATGGACATTGCTTTAATGGCAATGAAGCGCCTGAAAAAAGAAGGAAAATTACAGGATCAGGAAGAGTCCGATGAGATTAATGCCTGCTCTATCGTAGTGCCTGTTGAAGTAGATGGCAAGACAGAAGAATGGCTTGTAAACTTTAAAAATGAGACCCACAACCATCCAACCGAAATCGAGCCGTTTGGTGGAGCTGCAACCTGTCTTGGTGGAGCAATCCGTGACCCGTTGTCAGGACGTACCTATGTATATCAGGCAATGCGTGTAACCGGAGCTGCTGACCCTACCGTATCTGTAAAAGATACCATGGAAGGAAAGCTTCCTCAGAAGAAACTGGTTCGCGGCGCAGCACAGGGATACAGTTCCTATGGTAACCAGATTGGACTTGCTACCGGATATGTTAAAGAAGTATATCATCCGGATTATGTTGCTAAGAGAATGGAAATCGGAGCCGTTATGGGAGCAGCACCTCGTCGTGCCGTTCAGAGACTGACTTCTGATCCGGGAGATATTATTATCCTCTTAGGCGGACGTACCGGACGTGATGGCTGTGGTGGAGCAACCGGTTCCTCTAAAGCACACAATACAGAATCCATTGATACCTGTGGAGCAGAGGTTCAGAAAGGTAACCCACCTACCGAGCGTAAGATTCAGAGACTTTTCCGCAGAGAAGAAGTTGCCCACATTATTAAGAAATGTAATGACTTTGGTGCCGGTGGAGTGTCCGTAGCAATCGGAGAGCTTGCAGACGGATTACAGGTTGATTTGGATAAAGTACCTAAGAAATATGCCGGACTGGACGGAACAGAACTTGCTATTTCCGAGTCTCAGGAGCGTATGGCAGTTGTTGTTGCACCGGAAGATGCACAGCAGTTCTTAGATTATGCAAAAGAAGAAAACTTAGAGGCTGTGAAAGTTGCCGTTGTAACCGAAGAGCCAAGATTAGTATTATCCTGGAGAGGAAAAGAAATTGTAAATCTTTCCAGAGCATTCTTAGATACCAACGGAGCACATCAGGAGACTGATGTAAAGGTAGAGCTTCCGGTAAAAGAAGAGAATTATTTAAATAAAATCAGCACAAAGGCTGTAGAAGAAGCAGTTGCAGCAGGCGATATGAAAGCAGCATGGTTAAATGAATTAAAAGACCTTAACGTATGTTCCCAGAAGGGTCTCGTAGAAATGTTTGACGGTTCCATCGGAGCAGGCAGTGTATACATGCCATATGGTGGAAAATATCAGTTGACCGAGACACAGAGTATGGTTGCAAAACTTCCGGTTATGAATGGAAAATGCGATACAGTAACCATGATGAGTTACGGATTTGATCCATATTTATCTTCATGGAGCCCATACCATGGAGCAGCTTATGCAGTATTAGAGTCTGTTTCCCGTATCGTAACAGCCGGTGGTGATTTCCACAAGATTCGTTTCACATTCCAGGAATACTTCCGCAGAATGTCGGAGGAGCCAAGTCGTTGGAGCCAGCCATTTGCAGCACTGCTTGGTGCTTATAATGCGCAGATTGGTTTCGGACTTCCATCCATCGGTGGAAAGGACTCCATGTCCGGTTCCTTCAATGATATTGATGTACCGCCAACACTGGTATCCTTTGCAGTTGATGTAGCAAAAGAAAAAGATGTTATCACACCGGAGCTTAAGAAAGAAAATGATAAGCTGATGTTATTTACCATCGAAAAAGATGCTTATGATATGCCGGATTACGCACAGGTTATGAAGCTTTATGAAGCAATTCATGAAATGACTGAGACAGGCGTTATCGTTGCAGCTTATGCATTAGACGGAAAAGGTCTTGCAGCAGCAGTCAGCAAGATGGCATTTGGTAATAAACTTGGCGTTACTGTAAATGCAGATGTAACAAAAGAAACATTATTTGCACCGGGCTTTGGAAATATCGTAGCAGAAGTTCCGGAAAATAAAGTTGCAAAAGCACAGGAAATCCTTGCAGCAGCAGGCCTTGCAGCAAACGGAGCTGTTGTGGGTGCAGTAAATGACAGCAAGAACTTTGTCTATGGTGATATGAGCATTTCCATGGATGAAGCAATCGAAGCCTGGGGACAGACTTTAGAGAAAGTATTCCCGACCAGAGCAACCACCGGAACAGAAGAAGTGAAGAGTGGACTTTACGATACAAAAGACATTTATGTCTGCAAGCACAAAGTTGCCCGCCCGCATGTATTTATTCCGGTATTCCCGGGAACCAACTGCGAGTACGACAGTGCGAAAGCATTTGAAAATGCAGGTGCAGATGTAACCGTAAAGGTATTTAAGAACTTAAATGCAGAAGACATCCGTGATTCTGTTGATGTATTTGTAAAAGCAATTGATGAAGCACAGATTATCATGTTCCCTGGTGGATTCTCCGCAGGAGATGAACCGGAAGGCTCAGCAAAATTCTTTGCAACAGCATTCCGTAATGAGAAGATGAAAGAAGCTGTAAACAAACTCTTAAATGAGCGTGACGGTCTTGCACTTGGTATCTGTAACGGATTCCAGGCACTGATTAAATTAGGTCTGGTTCCTTATGGCAAGATTACACACCAGAGACCGGATTCACCGACTCTGACCTACAATACCATTGGACGTCATATTTCCAAGATGGTATACACCAAGGTCGTAACCAACAAGTCCCCATGGTTAGCACAGGCTGAGCTTGGCGGCGTATACTGCAACCCGGCATCCCATGGAGAAGGACGTTTCGTTGCTCCGAAGGAGTGGTTAGACAAGCTCTTTGAGAATGGTCAGGTGGCAACCCAGTATGTAAACGAAGCCGGTGTTCCAACCATGGACGAAGAGTGGAACGTAAACGGTTCTTACATGGCAATCGAAGGTATCACCAGTCCGGACGGACGTGTCCTTGGTAAGATGGCACATGCAGAGCGTCGTGGAGAGTCTGTTGCAGTCAACATTTATGGCGAGCAGGATATGAAGCTGTTCGAAAGTGGAGTAGCGTACTTTAAATAATGTAAAGAGGAAGACCTTGTAGAGTAGAAATTATTTACTCTATGAGGTCTTTTTAGGTTGTTTCGACTGAAATTATTGATAAAATTGTACGAAATGAGTGTAATAATAGTACAAAGAAAGGGCGTGATAATATGTTAATTACAGCAACGGAATTAAAGAATAACCTTGGAAAATATTTGTTGTTATTGGCAACAGAAGATATTTTTATTACAAAAAACGGAAAAGTAGTGGAAAAACTGACCAATCCGTATCAGAATAGAGTAGAGGTGGTAAAATCCTTGCTTGGAATTTTACTAAAGGATGTAGATATGGATGCTACAAAGGAAGAAAGGCTTGATGCAAAATAGATGAGGATTCTGGCAGACAAAAATGTGATTCTTGATGCTTTGACTTCAAGAGAGCCATGGAACAAAAGTGCTGAAAAAATATTTCTTATGGTAGCTAATCATACGATTAGGATGCATATTATAGCAAGTTCTGCGACGGATATATACTATCTGATAAGGAAGCATTTGCACAATGCAAAAGAAGAAAAACTTATTATGGGAAAACTTTATTCTTTAACAGGAATATTGGAAGTGACAGCAAATGACTGTATTGATGCGTTAGCATCGCCCATCAGTGATTATGAGGATGCGGTTGTTGAGAGAGTTGCATCAAGAACAGATTTGGATTATATAGTTACACGAAATATAAAGGATTATCAGGCAGGTGATATGAAAATAATATTGCCGGATGATTTTGTGAAGATGGTGGAGGAGGAAAAAGTATGAATATACTTATAATCGGAAATGGATTTGATTTGGCACATGGATTACCAACAAAATATAATGATTTTTTAAAGTTTATTCAAGCATTTAAGAGCATTACAAATAACCAACAAATAATGACGAGTGGCGGTTTGAACAATATAAAAAAACCTATGTATGAATATATGGATAGATTGTGTTATGAAGAAACTTATAAAAACGAGCTGATAAAACTCGTTACAGATAATATATGGATAGATTATTTTATAAGTAGGCAAACATTTATAAATGAAAACTGGATAGATTTTGAAAGTGAAATTGCTAAAGTAATAAAGTCATTGGATAGAGATATGCATTATAAACATAAAATATGTAGTATAGATGATGAAATTGGAGTGCTTTCCAATTCGTTTTTTGATAAATATTATAAAACATATTCCCTAGAGAAGTTTGGTTATGGTGTGAAAAATGGGAAAGTTACATTTCGGAATATAAAAGAACAGTTATATACAGATTTAAACAAGCTGATTCGTGCGTTAGAAATTTATATAGCGGATTATATCGAAAAAATGGAGTGTCAAGTATTTTCTCCTGATGTGAGAAATATAGCATTTGATAAGATTTTGAGTTTTAATTATACAAAAACATATGCTCGAGTATATGATACAACTACTTTAGCGGAATATGATTATATACATGGAAAAGCAGATATTGATAATTCAATAAAAACGAATAGTATGGTATTGGGAATAGATGAATATCTTTCCGATGATAAGAAAGACAAAGAAACGGATTTTATAGTTTTTAAGAAATTTTATCAAAGAATATATAAAGAAACGGGGTGTAAATATAAAGACTGGGTTGCTAGAATACGTTCTAATGAACCGATTATAAATCGGAAATATAGTTATGAAAGGGAAGATGGAACTAAAGTATATACAGGGGAAAGTGCAGTACGACATAATCTTTACATATTTGGACATTCATTAGATGTGACAGATAAAGACATTCTTAGAGAATTAATTTTAAATGATAATGTATATACTACTATTTTTTATCTAAATAAAGATGTTATGGGACAACAAATTGCAAATCTTGTAAAAATAATAGGTCAGGATGAATTAATAAAAAGGACAGGCGGAAGTAGCAAAACAATAGAATTTAAATTACAAAGTGATATGAAACTGAGGGAGTAAAAAGTATGCAAGATTATAGATATTGTACGATTAAGGATAATCACTCTTTTTATGACATAAAGAATAATCCGATATGTATAAAATGGAAAGGAAAATCTAAAATCAAAGAAGACTTATTTGATTTAAGTGAAGCGTATTTTGAGTGTGCATGCGACATTTTTGAAGAAATTCTGGAAAAGGCTGATGATAATATAAAATTAGATATGTGGTTTATACCAGGCGTATATATGTTTCGGCAAAGTTTAGAGTTGATAATAAAGGCATTACTTGCTAAAAAAATACAGAAAAAGAATATTCTTCAAGATATTTATTTGGAGTGTAAACATGATTTGGCTGGATTATTTCAAAAATATAAGGAGTGTGAAGATAATATTGTTATTCAAGCGAAGGAGAGACAATGGATAGAAAATTATTTGGCAAGTATAGAAATAGTAGACAGTAATTCGGCATTATTTAGGTATCCGTTTAAAGATGAATTTTTGCTCCAATATCAAAATCGTTTTTTAGATATTGCTGATATGGGGAATGCATTCCTTAATGCTTATACTATATTAAAGAAATGTTTTACCGGAAAAGAGGATACTTCAATTATAGAAATAGACGTAACTATGTCGACAGATTTTTTGATTTTTGCAAATAATGGATTTGGAAATTGCTATTTGTGGGAGAGTTTATTTGGAGATAATTTTCATAAACAAGTTGTTGGATATAGCAGTACAGCATATTTTTTATTCCAAAAATATATTTTTGACAAAAAATATGGTAGAATATTTCCTATTATTTTTTTACTTAGAAATGCTATAGAGTTATCTTTGAAAAGATTGCTTGATTCAAAAGTAGAAAAGCAACTTCCGGAGAAAATAATTCATTGTATTAAAAATAGTCATGTTTTATACAAAGAATTATGGTTGAATCAAAAAGAGATGATAGTGTATTATGCAAAAGAACATGGTGAAGACCTTGAAACCTTGGATATTCTTGATAAACATATAAAGGAATTAGATAGTATAGATAGACAGGGGGATAGATTCAGATATCCTTTTTCGTATAGTTTTGAATATAGGTTTTCAAATATTCAAATTGATATGGAAAATGTGTTTGAGTGGATGCAAGGGATTTTTAATGTTTTGGATGGATGTGATGATATATTAGATGAAATAACAGATTTTGAATATGAAAAATATAATTATTGATAAGAAAAAATGATTATAAAGTTTAAAAGTAAATTGTAAGGGGAATATTTATAGATGAGAGATTTGAAGAACTAAAGATAGCTTTGCAAAATACAAAAATATAGTAGATATGAGACAAATAGATTAAGGCTAGGCATGTGTGACCGTAATAAATTTAATATAATAAAGACCTTTGGCAGTGTAAAAAGAGACCATTACTTATAGGTAAGTAATGGTCTCTTGTGATATTGTATTATTTATCGGAAGTTTTTTCTATATTATTCAAATGTTCCTTTAGTATCATATTTATATACTGACTGAATGAACGATCGTCCTCTTCTGCCAGTTGTTTGATTCTTTCAATAACATCTTCATCAAGGGTAATACTTACTTTGCTTTTTAACGGTTTCATTCAATCACCTACCTTATGCATAATATACCACTACATACTACTAATTATTGAAAAGTAGGATAAAATATGATAAAGTAGTATAAATGATTGGCAATGGTACTATGAGAGAAAAATCACAGTATAAAGTGCAAAGTACAATGATTATGGAGAAGGAGGAATTAGTTATGGCAATGATTACATGTCCTGAATGTGGAAAAGAAATTTCTGATAAGTCAAAAAAATGCATTCATTGTGGGAAAATATTGGAGGAAGAGGTGGTTCCAAAGAAATTTTGCAGTGAATGTGGTAAGGAGGTTGAAATTGACGCAATAGAATGTCCTTATTGTGGTTGTCCATTAGATGAAGATGAGAAAGAACTAAAACAACAAAAGTTGAAAAAAGTAAAAAAGATAGGTATTGTAGTTGCGATTATTGCAGTAATAGCAATTATTGTTGGGGTTATTTTAAATATTATAAAAACTGGTTTAAATGAAGATGAACAATTGGCATATCAAAATGCCGTTGAATTACAGGGGATGTTGAAAAATCCAGATTCATTTAAACTGTATGATGAATTTTTTATTCTTAAACATTATGATGATGATGGTAATATGGATTATACTTATACAATATTTGAGTATGGTGGAACAAATGGATATGGTGCATTGACAACAGATGAAGCTGTTTTTAGGGATGGCGAATACATTATGGATTATGCAGATGAACCTGATGAGGATGATTATAATTATATGAAGGAACTAGAGGCAAAAGCAAATTTGGCATTGTATGTATTATCTGGTGGTGATAGTGATACTTGGGAAAAGGTAGATATTGATGTTGAAAAAATAAAAAAGAAAATGGGGTTGGAATAATGAAATGCCCAAATTGTAAAAAGAAACTCAGTAATTCAGCTACATTTTGTAAATATTGCGGAAAAAGAATTGAAATTGCAGCAGGGGAACAGATACCACACAAATTTTTGAAGTTAAAGAATAAAAAGTTTGTATTATTGGGAATTATCATAATAGTTATGATATTTTATGCTTTGTTATTTAAATGCAAAGCAGGGTTATGTATGTTGCCAAGCGAATTCAAGGGAGAGTATTGTGTAATACATACCTGCAGTAAAAAAGGATGTTATAATAAGATTGCGAAAGGGAAAAAATATTGTTATACCAATTTACCATCAACAGCAGATTATAGTAGTTATAGACCAGAAAAAGCAGAAGAGGTATTGACTTTTTCGGATATAAAAGTGAGTAATAATAGTTCATATACTATATGTAATGCAACTATAACAAATAATGGTAGAAGAACTTATACATTTATTGAAGTAAAGGGGAAATTTAAAAATTCATCAGGAACAATACTTGATACAGATTGGACTTATGCAGTTGGTTCAGAAGGATTGGAACCGGGTGAATCTGCAACAATTAGATTATCAGTAAGTAAAAATTATAATATTTCAAACTGTAGTTTAGAAGTATATGATTATGAAAAGGACTAAACTTAGAAGGGACTATGGAATCAATTGACTTCATAGTCCCTTTTACTAAATATTATTTTTGAGATAGATAATAGCCAGAGTAAATTGCTATCTTAATATTGTAAATATTTCCATTGACTAATTTCTCTATACAACATATAATAAAATTACCCAATGGGTAATCTCATAGATAAGGAGGGGAGTAATTGGAGTTAGAATTTGCAACGGAGAAAGTCAAATTGCAATGTAAAAGTGAAAAGGAAGCCAAAAAGTTATTTGGTGGAGATGCAATACTTGCCAGAAGTTTATTAGCTAGAATAAATGCGTTTAGGGGAGCGGAGAATATAAAAGATATTATTGTCCAGCCAACCTTTCGATTTCATGCATTGAAGAATAAAAATGGAAAAGATTTAGAAGGATATTTTGCAATTGATGTAAAATCAATCCGAGAACCATGGAGAATTATATTACAACCATTAAACATGGATAAACAACCGTATATACCATGTAATATTGATGAAATAGCAGTTAGTGTAAAGATTATAGAAATTGTGGAGGTGAGCAAACATTATGAGTAACTATATGGAGTATAATGATACAATTGCATTTCACCCGGGATATTATATTAAAGAAATCGTTGATGAAAGTGGTCTGACCCAGGAAGACTTTGCTAAGAGACTGGATACAACACCGAAGAACTTAAGCCTTTTAATCAGAGGGGAACAGAGTCTTTCTATAGATATTGCTATGAAATTATCCAGAATGATTGGAACGAGTGTCACATACTGGTTAAATCTTCAGAATGCATATGATACATTGATAGCTGAATTTAAATCAGATGAAGAACTTGCAGAAGAACGGAAAGTGTTTGATAATTTGGATTATAAGTTTTTTCGTGAGAATTATGGCTTGCCGGATTTGCCAAGACAAAAAGATAAACAGATTGAAGAAGTAAGGAAGTTCCTTAATGTTGCAACGCTAACGGTATTAAAAAGAAAAGATATGGCTGTTAGTTTTAGAAGTGCAATGGAAAATTTGACTGAGGCAAGTACGGTGAAAGCAAATGCAATGGTTCAGATAGCAACAAATATAGCTTTACGGACACAAGCATCAAAATTTAATAAAAAGAAATTTGAAGAAAAAGTTTCCTATGCTTTAACGCTTACCCAGAATCATACAGAGTTTTATCCACTCATACGAAAGGCTTTTTTAGAGGCAGGAGTAATATTTGTGATTATGCCAAATATCGCGGGTTCCAGAACCAATGGGGCAACAAAAAAAATTGGGAATAATATTATGCTGATGGTAAATGACAGGAGACTTAATGCAGATTCTTTCTGGTTTACACTATTTCATGAAATCGGACATATTATGAATGGTGATTATGGAATTTCATTTGAGAAAGAAACGGGTGTGCAGGAAGAGGCAGCTAATCACTTTGCGGAGGACAGCTTGATTCCAAAAGAATATTATCAGGAGTTTGTAAGACAGGGAGAATTTGATTTACAATCTATTAAGAAATTTGCTGATAAAATAAATCGTGATCCGGGTATTGTATTAGGCAGACTTCAAAATGATAAGAAAGTAGATTATAATGACTATACAATGAATTCACTAAGACATAAATATAAAGTACGAATGGGATTCTAGTTTAAAACCGAGCGGTTCTGTTAAAAGCAGAACCGCTCGATTGCGTATGCAACACCATCTTCTTCATTGGAAAGGGAAATGAAATCAGCCGAATCTTTTAAGAGCTGTTGCGCATTTCCCATGGCAACGCCAATGCCGGCAGCTTTGACGATATCAAGATCATTTTCGCTGTCACCTACCGCCATGGTATCTTCCATGGAAATGTGGAGGTAATCACAGAGGAATTTAAGTCCTTTGGATTTGGCAATGCCGCATCTGGTAACTTCTAAGTTATGAAAACCGCCGGACACATAAGTGACTTCCGGGAAGGTGTCTAAGATTTCTTTTGTTTTTTCTCTTGTGGTATAGCTTCCATCTGCATCCGGTGCAAAGTTTAAAGTCAGTTTTGAAACACAAAGTTTATGTTCTTCGATATAAGCAGCTAAGTCAGTAATCGTCTTCCGTGTGGTCTGGATATATTTTTTTAAGGAATCCGGAATATCTAATAGGTTGGTAAGCTCGCTGGTGGAAAACTGGGTATAGCCGTCACCATTGATAAAGGCATCGATATGAAGAGACTGCGTATAGAGCTTGCGTAACAGCCGGACACTTAAATCGGTATCCATGCTTTCATCTAAGAGCAGTTCCTTTTCCGGGACGCGGTATACCGCAGAACCGTTGGCAGTAATGGCATATTGGATGCCAAGCTCCTTCATTTCATCCACAGGAAGACCGATATAAGGCCGGCCGGTGGAGATAATAACGGTAATCCCGTTTTCTACGGCTTTTCGAATCATTTCTTTATTATAAGAGGTAATGACACCGTCTTTATTATAGAGGGTGCCATCAATGTCTAAGGCAATTAGCTTTACTGAATTCATCAAGTGTACTCCTTTGTATTTGAAAATATCATTGTCAATGAATAACAGTGTAGCACAGAAAATGAAAAAAGCAAATCACCGGATTAAATTTATATTTTTAAGTTGCAGGAAAAGGAGCTTACATATATAATTAGTAGGAATTCAAATGTAAGATAAACCGGAGCATACTATGAATATAAAAGAATATATCAAAGAACAAAGACTGATAACCGATGGTGCCATGGGCACTTATTATGAGGAAAAATACAGCGAAGATACCGTGATTGCAGAAAAGGAGAATCTCAAGAATCCGGAGCAGATTAAGGAGATTCATTTAGAATATCTGCGTGCGGGAGCAAGACTGATCCGCACCAATACATTTGCAGCAAATACCATGTTTCTTGCAGATATGCAGGAAGTAAAAGAGACAGTCCGGGCGGGTTATGAGATTGCAAAGGAAGCAGTAACCGCATTTCAGGCAGAAAATGGAAAAGAGATTCCGGTATTTATCGGAGCAGATTTAGGACCGATTTATGATCTTGACCATCAGGACTATGACAATGTGTTACAGGAGTACAAAGAAATTTGTGACACCTTCCTTTCCTGTGGCGCAGACTGTTTTGTATTTGAGACACAGAGTGACTTTACCTATATTGAGCCGGTGACGGCATATATCAAAGAAAAATCAGACGCATTTATTCTGGTGCAGTTTGCGTTTGACAAAAGTGGATACACCCGCTCCGGTCTCTCTATGCAACGTGTGGCAGTAGAAGCTTCCGAGATGGAAAATGTGGATGCCTATGGATTTAACTGTGAACTGGACAGTACCCATATGTATCAGTTTATGAAGAACCTGAAGTTCTCCAGTGACAAATTCGTATCAGCACTTCCAAATGCAGGGTACCCATATACTTTGCGAGGAAAGACAATTTATTCCAATAATGCATCTTATTATGCAGAAAAAATGAAGGATATTGCAGCCCTTGGCACAGATATTTTAGGTGGCTGCTGTGGAACCACACCGGAATATATTGCTTTGCTTTCTGGCGAGTTACAGGATGTGCCGAAGGCAGCAAAGAAAATTGAAAATGTAGTAACGCAGGAGGTTACAAGAACTCCATCTATTTTTGAAGAGAAGCTTTCCCGTGGGGAGAAGGCTTATATTGTAGAATTGGACCCGCCATTTTCCGAGGATGCATCCAAGGTTATGAAAGGAGCAGAAGATTTAAGAAAATGTAATGTGGATCTGATTACCCTTTCCGATTCCCCAATGGCGCGGGCGAGAATGGATGCCGGACAGCTGGCAGTGAAAATCCAGCAGAAGACCGGTGTGGCAGTAATGCCGCATATCAGCTGCCGTGACCGCAATGTGATTGCGTTGCGTGCAGGTCTTTTAGGCATGCATATGAATGATGTCCGCCATTTCCTGATTGTGACCGGAGACCCGGTTTCAAGGGCAGACCGCGAAAGAGTGACTTCTGTTTTTGATTTCAATTCCATTAAACTGATGCAGTATGTTAAGGAAATGAATTTAGAAGTTTTTGCACATGAGCCGGTTTATTATGGTGGTGCACTGAATTATCATGGCGCCAATCCGGATGCGATTATTGAACGGATGAAGCGTAAAGCGGAAGCAGGATGCGGTTATTTCCTGACACAGCCGGTATATACCGAGGAAGATGTGGAAAGACTGACTTATATCAAAGAACACATTGACACCAAAATCATGTGCGGTATTATGCCGCTGGTAAGCTATAAGAATGCAATGTTTGTGAAAAATGAGATGCCGGGCATCCATGTTTCCGATGAAATTGTAAACCGGTATCGGGAAGATATGACAAGAGAAGAGGCAGAAGAAGTGGCAATTGAATTATCTGTTGAAATCGCAGCAAAATTATATGATATTGCAGACGGATTTTATTTTATGACACCATTTAACCGGACGGGCTTAATTGCGAGAATTATTGAGGCAATCCGACAGGAGGAAGAACGCAGATGACAAGAGAGGAATTTAAAGAATTAGTAAAAAATGGACCGGTTATCTTAGATGGTGCAACCGGAAGCAATCTTCAGAATGCAGGAATGCCGGTAGGAGTCTGCCCGGAGCAGTGGATTTTAGAGCATCCACAGACCATGATAGATTTGCAGCGGGCTTATGTGGAGGCTGGAACACAGATTCTTTTGGCACCGACCTTTACTGCAAACCGCATTAAATTAGAAGAATATGGACTGGCAGATAAGCTGGTAGAGATGAACCAGCAATTAGTTGCCATTTCCAAAGAGGCAGCAGGCGGAAAAGCGCTGGTAGCCGGTGATATTACCATGACCGGTCAGCAGCTTTATCCGATGGGTGAATTGCAGTTTGAAGAACTGGTAGATATTTATAAAGAACAGGTCAAAGTTGTGGCAGATGCGGGAGTAGACTTGTTTATTATTGAGACCATGATGAGTCTGCAGGAAACAAGAGCCGCTGTGCTGGCAATCCGTGAAACCTGTGATTTGCCGATTATGGCAAGTATGACTTATAGCGAGGATGGCAGAAGCTTGTATGGAACAGACCCGGTAACTGCGGTAGTTACGTTGCAGAGCCTGGGTGCTGATGCAGTGGGAATGAACTGCTCCACAGGACCAGAGGAAATGTTAGAGCCGATTCGCCAGACTGTAGAATATGCCTATGTTCCTGTTTTGGCAAAGCCAAATGCCGGATTACCGGAATTAGAGGATGGTGTAACGGTATACAAGACCACACCGGAAGAATTCGCAGAAGTTGGTGCAAAATTAATCGAAGAAGGCGTTTCGATTATTGGTGGATGCTGTGGAACGACCCCGGCACATATCAAAGCATTGGCAGATAAAGTAAAACCAATGGGAATCCATCATGTGGAAGCACCAAGACGAAGAGTGCTTACTTCCGAGCGTAAGACGGTAGAAATTGATTTGGACGGACCATTTATGGTAATTGGTGAGCGGATTAATCCGACCGGAAAGAAGAAATTGCAGGCAGAGCTTCGGGAAGGCAGCCTTAATATGGTTCGTGATATGGCACGGGCGCAGGAAGAAAATGGTGCAGCCATTCTGGATGTCAATATGGGTATGAATGGAATTGATGAGAAACAGATGATGTTAAATACCATTCATGAGGTTACTTATACAGTGGATTGTCCGCTTTGTATCGATTCATCCCATGTGGATATTATTGAAGCAGCACTTCGTATTTATCCGGGGCGAGCTTTGATTAACTCTATTTCCTTAGAAAAAGAGAAATTCGAAAAATTGCTTCCGATTGCAAAGAAATATGGAGCAATGTTTATTTTGCTTCCGCTTTCTGACGAGGGACTTCCAAAAGATGCAGAAGAGAAGCGGCAGATTGTCCGTACCATTTTAGATGCCGCCTTAAAAATCGGTCTTCATAAAGAAGATATTATCGTGGACGGACTGGTAGCAACGGTAGGTGCAAATCCGCTGGCAGCATTGGAATGTTTTGATACCATCCAGTATTGTAAGGATGAATTGAGCCTTGCCACAGCCTGTGGACTTTCCAATATTTCCTTCGGTCTGCCGGAACGTATTTATGTAAACAGTGCATTTCTTACCATGGCAATTGCAAAAGGACTTACGATGGCAATTGCAAATCCATCCCAGGATTTATTAATGAATGCGGCAGTGGCTTCGGATATGCTTTTACATAAAGAAGGTTCCGATATCCGCTATATCAATCGGATGAACCAACGGGCACAGAAGGAAGCTCCGGCAACCGATAACGCAGCTTCGGCAGGCACTTTAGAGCCGGCAAATCCGGTATTTGACTGTGTATTAAAGGGAAATAAGGGCAATATTTTAAAAGAAGTAGATAAAGCTTTGGCAGCAGGAGAAGAACCGGGAGCGATTATTAATGGACAGTTGATTCCTGCCATTAATGAAGTTGGTGTCCTTTTTGACAAGCAGATTTATTTCCTGCCGCAGCTGATTTCCAGTGCGCAGACTATGCAGCATGCCATTGAATACTTGGAGCCAATGCTTTCCAAAGATAAGGACGCAGAGCCAAAGGCAACCATTATTATTGCAACCGTAGAAGGTGACATACACGATATCGGTAAGAATCTGGTAGCACTGATGCTCCGTAACTATGGTTATCGTGTCTTAGACCTTGGCAAGGATGTGGCAGCGGATATTATTGTGGATACAGCGTTAAAAGAGAATGCCCAGATTATCGGACTTTCTGCCCTGATGACCACTACTATGATGCGTATGAAGGATGTGGTAGAACTGGCAAAAGAGCGCGGCTGCAACAGCAAGATTATCGTAGGCGGCGCAGCAATTACACAGAGCTTTGCAGATGAAATCGGTGCAGATGGCTATTCCCCGGATGCAGCTGATTGTGTAAAACTGGTAGAGCGTCTACTGGAAGAAATGTAAATTTTTATTTTGGGAGGTTTTTGATATGGTAAAGATAATTTCAGATAGTACCTGTGATTTATCTGAAGAACTGGTAAAACGTTATGATATTACTATTCTTCCGCTTCACATTTTATTAGGTGACGAAGAATATCTGGATGGAGTAAATATTACTCCGCAGGAGATTTTTGACTGGTCGGATGAACACAAGACCACTCCAAAGACTTCAGCACCATCCGCAGAGCAGGCAGTAGAATTGTTAAAGCCTTATGTAGAAAAAGGTCAGGAGGTTATCTGTTTTGCCATTGCATCCGGGATGTCTTCTTCCATGAATGTGATGCGTCTTGCAGTGGAAGAACTGAATGCGGAAAATCTGGTGACTGTAATCGATTCAGCAAACCTTTCTACCGGTATCGGACTTCTTGTCATAGAAGCAGCCGAAATGGCACAGCAGGGAAAGGGTGCAGCAGAGATTACCGCCCGTATCGAAGAATTAAAGCCTCTGGTTCGGGCAAGCTTTGTGGTAGACACCTTAACCTATCTTTATCGTGGTGGCAGATGCAGTGGACTGGCTGCCTTAGCCGGTGGTGCATTAAAGCTTCATCCGCGGATTGGTGTTGAGGATGGTAAGATGGGACCGGGCAAGAAATACCGTGGCAATATGGAAAAGGTTGTTCTCTCTTATGTGAAAGACATGGAAGAAGCAATGAAGAATGCCCGGCCGGAACGTGTATTTATCACTCATTCCGGCAGTGCCCCGGAAATCGTAGATAAGGTACGGGCTTATCTCAATGACCTGCATGTCTTTCATGAAATTTTAGAGACCAGAGCGGGTGGTGTAGTATCCAGCCACTGTGGACCGGGAACACTGGGCGTCTTGTTTATTGCGAAGGAGTAGGGAGAAGGAGAGATGTATGATTTGCAAAGGTATCTCATAAGGCAGGTATCCGGCAGCTTGACAGAATTATTGGAGTAATTTTGAATCTTGAAATATTTTCAAAAATTTTAAATATTTCAAAAATATTTTTGAAAAAGTGCTTGACTTCACTATTCCTATATAGTATACTAGCAAAGCGGGTTGCAGATGAGTAACCCGCAGGAATATGGGATCTTAGCTCAGCTGGGAGAGCATCTGCCTTACAAGCAGAGGGTCACAGGTTCGAGCCCTGTAGGTCCCATTCCAAAATAAATAATTGAATATGGCGGAATAGCTCAGTTGGCTAGAGCACACGGTTCATACCCGTGGTGTC
>ENA-UOOA01002888-UOOA01002888.1-human-gut-metagenome-genome-assembly--contig:-P61old-NODE-2888-length-22807-cov-7.383922_pt1 | contig 22807 bp, 17 predicted proteins | sample MGYA00242467_ERZ724014 | MGnify/ENA metagenome assembly ERZ724014 | reverse complement strand
GGGAGAGGGGATAGAGACTGCAAATGTGATTGGGTGCTTGTTAAAGACGGGAGATATAGATGGAAAAATATGGAAATTTAACCAATTAGCACTTTAATTGAATGAAATACTGGGTTAAAGTCACGAAATGAGGAAAATGGGGTTGACATCGAAGGTATAGTTGTATACAATAATACAAAAATACAGGTCAGGGAGTGACGGTTATGGAAAATAGAAAGGTGTATCTGGATAAGCATACAAATTTATTGCAACTTGAGGAGCATATGTACCCGCTGGTAGACGTGGACACACCGAATGTGTTCCGGAACCTGTTTCATTATGATGAGATTCCGAAGATTGCGTTTAATGATCGTATTGTACCGCACAGTATGCCGGATGAAATCTGGATCACGGATACGACATTCAGGGATGGACAGCAGTCGAGAGCACCCTATTCAACGGATCAGATTGTAACCATTTTCGATTATATGCACAGGCTTGGAGGTTCGCAGGGGAAGATTCGTCAGAGTGAATTTTTCTTATACAGCAAGAAAGACCGTGATGCCGTATATAAATGTATGGAAAGAGGTTATAAGTTCCCGGAGATCACAAGCTGGATCCGTGCAAATAAAAAGGATTTTGAGCTGGTAAAAGATCTGGGAATGAAGGAAACCGGAATTCTGGTAAGCTGTTCGGATTATCATATTTTTTATAAACTGAAGATGACAAGACGAGAGGCGATGGAACATTATTTGTCAGTTATACGTGAATGTCTGGAGACCGGTGTCAGTCCAAGATGTCATCTGGAAGATATTACCAGATCGGATATTTATGGATTTGTCATTCCATTCTGTCTGGAACTGATGCATCTGATGGAAGAATATCAGATTCCGGTGAAGATCCGTGTCTGTGATACAATGGGATACGGAGTCAACTATCCGGGGGCTGTGATTCCTCGTTCCATTCCGGGTATCATTTACGGACTCAGAGTACATGCAGGTGTACCGAGTGAACTGATCGAATTCCACGGACATAATGATTTTTACAAGGCGGTCAACAATTCAACAACGGCCTGGCTTTATGGAGCATGTGGTGTGAACTGTTCCTTGTTTGGAATCGGTGAACGTACCGGCAATACGCCGCTGGAAGCGATGATTTTTGAATATGCGCAGCTTCGCGGAACGCTGGATGGTATGGATACAACGGTGATTACTGAACTGGCAGAATATTATGAAAAAGAGATTGGATACCAGATTCCGCCGCGTACCCCGTTTGTCGGAAAGAATTTCAATGTAACCCGTGCGGGGATCCATGCAGACGGACTGTTAAAGAACGAAGAAATCTACAATGTGTTTGATACCGGCAAGTTTCTGAACCGTCCACCGCTGGTTGCTGTGTCAAATACTTCCGGTCTTGCAGGCATTGCACACTGGATAAATACATATTATCACCTGAAAAATGAGAAACAGGTAGACAAGAATTCCATTTTAGTTGTAGAATTGAAGAAGTGGGTTGACGCGGAATATGAATCCGGCCGTGTGACCGTACTCACAGATCAGGAACTAATCCGGGAGATTGAGAGAATCTGTGACGAAAAGGGGATTACAATCTAACGAAATTCAGGAGAGAGATAAAATGGAAGAGTATTCATTGAGAAGTCAGGTTTTTCAGACCATCAGAGATGACATTCTGAAAGGTAAGTATGAAGAAAATGACGAACTCAGGGAAGCAACATTGGGGAAGGAACTTGGAGTTAGCCGTACACCGGTAAGAGAGGCACTTAGACAGCTGGAACTGGAGGGACTGGTGAACATCATACCAAATAAAGGAGCTTATGTTACCGGTATTTCCGATAAGGATGTACATGATATTTATATGATTCGTTCCATGCTGGAAGGATTATGCGTCCGTTGGGCAACAGAACATATTACACAGGAGCAGCTGGAAGAACTGGATGAGATCATTCTTTTATCCGAGTATCATATGGATAAAGGACATTCCGATCAGCTGACGGAGCTGGATGGAAGATTCCATCAGATTCTGTATGAGGCATCACAGAGCAGGATTCTGGATCATGTGCTTTCAGATTTTCACAAATATGTACAGCTTGCAAGAAGGACTTCCGTTAAGACAGAAGAGCGTGCGATCAAGTCGATTGGTGAGCATAACGAGATCCTGAATGCCATCAAGGCGAAGGATGCGGAAAAAGCCGGCAATCTGGCAACGATCCATATTATGCATGTTATGGAGAACCTGCATATCGAAGAAAAATAGCCAAAAAGGAGACGAAGTTATGAGTAAAATTCAGATGACGACACCGATTGTTGAGATGGACGGAGATGAGATGACCAGAATTCTCTGGAAGATGATAAAAGATGATCTTCTTCTGCCGTATATCGATCTTAAGACAGATTATTATGATCTTGGATTGGAACACCGCAATGAGACAGATGACCAAGTTACAGTTGATTCGGCTAATGCAACAAAGAAGTACAAAGTAGCAGTCAAATGTGCGACCATTACACCGAATGCGGCAAGAGTAAAAGAATATGAACTCAAAGAGATGTGGAAGAGTCCGAACGGAACAATCCGTGCGATTCTGGATGGAACGGTATTTCGTGCTCCAATCGTGGTAAAAGGAATTGAACCATGTGTAAAGAACTGGAAGAAGCCGATCACGATTGCCCGTCATGCTTATGGGGATGTATATAAAGGAACCGAGATGAAGATTCCGGGACCTGGAAAGGCAGAGCTGGTCTACACGGCACCTGACGGAACAGAGACAAGAGAGCTGATCCATAATTTCGATGGAGCAGGTATTATCCAGGGAATGCACAATATCAATGCATCGATTGAAAGTTTTGCAAGAAGCTGTTTTAGTTATGCACTGGATACAAAGCAGGATCTTTGGTTTGCAACAAAAGATACCATTTCCAAAAAATATGACCATACTTTCAAAGATATCTTCCAGGAGATCTTTGATGCGGAGTATAAGAACCTTTTTGATGAAGCGGGAATTGAATATTTCTACACACTGATCGATGATGCGGTAGCCCGTGTAATGAAGTCAGAGGGTGGTTATATCTGGGCATGTAAGAATTATGACGGGGATGTGATGAGTGATATGGTTTCCTCAGCATTTGGTTCACTTGCCATGATGACATCTGTACTGGTATCACCGGAAGGCTTTTATGAATATGAAGCTGCACACGGAACAGTACAGAGACATTATTATAAACACCTGAAAGGGGAAGAGACTTCAACAAACTCTGTTGCAACAATTTTTGCATGGACAGGAGCTTTGCGCAAGAGAGGAGAACTGGATGGGAACCAGGAACTGATGGATTTTGCAGACCGTTTGGAAAAAGCAACGATTGATACGATTGAAGAGGGTTATATGACAAAGGATCTGGCAATGATCACAACTCTTCCGGAGGTACATGTACTGAACAGTGAAGGGTTTATTAAAGCGATTGCAGAAAGATTATAAAAAGAGCAGGGAATGCATGAAGGGCGTATCTCTGACAGGAAAATGGGAAGAACTGGCTTATTCAGCCAGTTCTTCCCATTTTTCATAGAGTTCTTCGAGTTCTGCTTCGTTTGCTGCTTTTTCTTTTGCCAGTTCCTGGCATTTAACAGAATTCGTATAGACTTCTTCCTGCATCATCAGTTCATCGATTTTGCCATTACGTGTTTCCAGAACACCGATACGTTCTTCTGTTTTCTTCAGGTCGTTCTGCCTTTTACGGAGACGTGCCTGTTCTTCTTTCTGCTCCTGCCAGCTTAGTTTGGATTCGGAAACCTGCGCCGGTGCGTCTTCGGAAGCAGCTGTGGAAACAGCCGGGGTCAGAAGATCTTTTTTCTCCAGATAATAATCATAGTTGCCGATATAATTTACAAAGGTATTGCCGGTCAGTTCCAGAATACGGGTGGCAGTCTGGTTGATGAAATAACGGTCGTGGGATACATAAAGTATCGTACCGGTATAATCGTTCAGAGCCCGCTCAAGAATTTCCTTGGAAGTGATGTCCAGATGATTGGTCGGCTCATCGAGGATCAGAAAATTTGCATTGGAGAGCATCAGCTTTGCCAGAGATACACGTCCCCTTTCACCACCACTTAAATCACCGATCAGCTTGAAAACATCATCTCCGGTAAAAAGAAAAGCCGCAAGCATATTCCGGATCTGTGTGTTGGTAAGTGTCGGATAATCATCGGAAATTTCTTCAAAGATCGTCTTATCCATATGAAGGACGTGGTGTTCCTGATCGTAGTAACCAATCTCCACATTGGCACCCAGTGTAAAGGAACCGCTGTCTGCCTGGATCACATTGTTCAGAATCTTGAGAAGCGTAGTTTTTCCGGTTCCGTTGTCGCCAATGATGGCTATATGTTCCCCACGCTTGATCTCGAAACTGATATCGGTGAAAAGTGTCTGTGGCGGAAAGGCTTTGCTTAATCCTTTGACAGAAAGGACATCATTGCCACTGACACGGGAAGGCTCCAGCTTCAGATGGATGTCAGTGTTGATCTCCATCGGTTTGTCTACAAGTGTCATCTTGTCCAACATTTTTTCCCGACTTTCGGCACGCTTGATGGATTTCTCACGGTTAAATGAACGGAGCTTTTCGATCACGGCTTCTTGATGTTTGATCTCACGCTGCTGATTCAAGTATTCTTTTAATCTGGCTTCTCTGAGCTGTTCTTTTTTGACAGCAAAATCAGAATAATTGCCCATATAAGTATGAAGCTGTCCCTGCTCGACTTCAATCACCTTTGTAACCACACGGTTCAGGAAATAGCGGTCGTGGGATACGATAAGAACAGCACCCGGATAATTCAGAAGATAGGTTTCCAGCCATGCGATGGAGTTCATATCCAGGTGGTTTGTTGGTTCATCCAGAAGCAGGACGTCAGGCTTGGTAAGAAGGAGTTTGCCAAGAGATACACGGGTCTTCTGACCACCGGATAAAGAATCTACGGGTTTAGTAAATTCTTCTTCTGTAAATCCGAGACCTTTTAGAACGCCGGTAAGCTCACTTTTATAGGCGTAACCGTCTGCGTGCTCAAATGCAGAAGTCAGTCTCTGATAAGTGGCAAGACGTGCTTCAAGAGCATCTCCGGAAAGAGACGGAAGCTCGATCTCGATTGTACGGATCTGCTTTTCCATCTCAATGACTTCGGCTTTTGCCGTGCGGACTTCTTCGTAAATGGTATTGTCGCTTTCCATCTCCTGATGCTGTGCAAGGTAGCCGAGAGTTTTGCCTTTGGTAAGAACAACCGTCCCTGCATCGGGAGAAAGCTGTCCTACGATCATCTTGAGGATCGTGGATTTGCCGGCTCCGTTAATACCTACAAGGGCAGCTTTTTCATGGTTCTCTATATGAAAGGATCCGTCTTTTACGATGACCTGATCCCCAAAACTTTTTGACAGATTATGACATGCCAGTATCATTTTTATATCCTCCTGTTAAAGTGGCAATTATGTTACTGCTCACAGTAACATAATTATAGCTGAAATACGACAAAAAACAACTATAAAATTTGACTTTTTCACTGGATTCTTATATAATTAAATATAATGAGTCAAAAAATAGGAAGGTGGAAGTGAAAGTGGCATCAAGAGAAATATCTCAGGCAGTAATAAGGAGACTTCCGCGGTATTATCGTTATTTAGGGGAACTACTGGAGAGCGGAGTCGAACGGATATCATCCAATGAATTAAGTAAAAGAATGAAAGTAACTGCTTCACAGATCCGTCAGGATCTGAATAATTTTGGTGGATTTGGACAGCAGGGATATGGCTATAATGTAAAGTATCTTTATACAGAGATAGGTAAGATCCTTGGACTGAACGAGAAACATAAATTCGTTATCATTGGAGCAGGAAATCTTGGACAGGCACTGGCGAACTATGCAGCATTTGAAAATCGGGGATTTGTTTTAAAAGGGCTGTTTGACGTAAACCCAAGGCTTGCCGGATTGACGATCCGTGGAGTTGAGATCCGTATGATGGATGAATTGAAGGATTTTGTGAAAGAAAACGATATTGAGATCGGGGTTCTTACGATTCCGAAGACAAAAGCAGTAGAGGTTGCCAATCTCCTGGTAGATAATGGAGTTAAGGCTATCTGGAATTTTGCGCATACAGATCTGAATCTGCCGGATAATATTATTGTTGAGAATGTTCATTTGTCTGAAAGTCTGATGAGATTATCTTATAATATCACCAGATACAATGAAGAACATGAAGGAAAGTAGGCAAAGCAGACCAGAAGGCAGAGGTGCAGGAAAGTTTTTTCCTGCACCTTTTTGAAAATTAAATGTATGGGAGACCGGATATGAAAGAAATACTGACAGCAGATCAGATGAGAAGATCGGATCAGAGAATGATACAGAAGATGCAAGTCCCGTCCCTTGTCCTGATGGAACGGGCGGCACTTCAGTGTGTGGCTGCGATGAAAGCAGAAGACATAGATTTGTCGAAAGCATTGGTCGTGTGTGGAAGTGGCAATAACGGTGGTGACGGATTCGCAATTGCAAGGATGCTCGTAGAAGAAGGAAATCATCCAGATGTAGTATTGGTCGGAAATTATGACCATCGTAGTGAAGAAACAAAAATCCAGATGAAAATTCTGGAAAATCTGGGAATATCTGTAGGAAACAGTTTGCCACAGAAAGAATATAGTGTTATTATAGATGCCGTATTCGGTATTGGCCTATCCCGTGAAATAAAAGGCAGATACGCAGAGGTGATTGATCAGATGAATCGGATGACTGCCTGTAAGGTGGCAGTCGACACTCCTTCAGGGATCCGTTCGGATGATGGAAAAGTGCTTGGAACGGCATTTAAAGCAGATCTTACAGTGACCTTTGCGTTTCAGAAGATGGGACAGATCCTATATCCGGGATGTGAGTATACAGGAAAGCTTGTTACAGCGCCGATCGGAATTACCAGACCGGAGTTTTTTGCGGAAGAAGAAATTTGCATGGCACTTGAAAAATCCGATGTGCCGGCAATGCTGCCGCAAAGGAAACCGGATTCTAATAAAGGGACTTATGGAAAGGTTCTGATGATTACCGGAAGCAAAGGAATGTCCGGTGCAGCATATTTAAGTGCCAGGGCAGCATATCTTTCGGGAGCGGGTCTTGTCCGGATTTATACGGAGGAAAGTAACCGGGCAATCTTACAGGAACTTTTACCGGAGGCGGTAATGACGACCTATTCTCTGGATGAGACAGAATCATTTGAAGAACTTCCGGATTTGCTGGAATGGGCGGATGTGCTCTGTATTGGATGCGGACTCGGTATGGGACCGCATTCGGAGGAATTACTGAAAAAGGTGCTTGAGAATAATAAAACCCCGGCTGTTATTGATGCGGACGGACTGAACCTTCTGGCAAAGACCGATGAGTGGGGGATCGAACAGATTCGGATGAATCCTTCCGGATATGTACTTACTCCACATATGAAAGAAATGTCCAGACTGACCGGATACAGCGTACAGGAATTAAAAGACAACAGAAGAGAGCTATTAAGGAAATATACAGAAAAAGTCCATGCTGTCTGTGTACTGAAAGACAGCAGGACACTTGTGAAAGCGCCAGAGGGAAGGCTTATGATCAATACCACCGGTAATGCGGCAATGGCAAAGGCCGGATCGGGAGATGTGCTTGCAGGAATGATCACCGGACTTATGGCACAGCATATGAGACCGGATGATGCCGCTGTGCTTGGCGTTTATCTGCATGGTCTGTGCGGAGATCATGCCAGAAAAGAACTTGGCTCTTACAGTGTGCTTGCGGGTGATCTCTTGAAAATGCTCGGCAGAACACTTAAGGAATTGGAGGATATGACAGAATGAAGAAATACAGCAGACTGCGTGCGGTGATCGATCTGGATGCGGTGATGTATAACATGGAAATGATGCATGCAAATATAGAAAAAGGAACCAAGATGGTCGTGGTCATCAAGACAGATGGTTATGGTCATGGAGCGGTGCCGATTTCAAGAATGCTGGAAGATGTGGACTATGTCTGGGGCTATGCGGTCGCAACTCTGGATGAAGGTGTTGTACTCAGAAAAGCCGGCATTCAGAAGCCGATTCTTTGCCTGGGATGTATTTTCCCGGACCAGCTGGAAGAGATGATCCGTCATGAGATCCGCATGACAACTTACAGCTATGAGCTTGCGAAGCTTGCGGATGAGACCGCATATCGTATGGGGAAGAAGGCATATCTGCACATTAAGATCGATACAGGAATGTCAAGACTTGGCTTTCCGGTAGCGAAAGAAAGTGTAGAGGAGATCCTTAAGATCGGCAGACTTGTTTATACGGATTGTGAAGGAATGTTTACCCATTTTTCAAAGGCAGATGAGACGGATAAGACCACGACACTGGAACAGATCCGTGCTTTTCTGTGGATGAAAGAACATCTTGCAGCAGAAGGTATGGAATTTACTTATTATCACTGTGCAAACAGTGCAAGTATCATTGATATGCCAAAGCTTGGAATGAATCTGGAGAGAGCCGGGATTTCTACCTATGGACTGTATCCGTCAGATGAAGTCAATAAGGAGGCAGTTCCGCTCCGGCCGGCAATGGAGCTGATCGCGCATGTGACTTATGTGAAATGGATTGAAAAGGGTACGGAAGTCAGCTACGGAGGCACCTTTGTTGCCCCGAAAAGGATGCGGATCGCCACGATCCCGACGGGATATGGAGACGGATACCCACGAAGTCTTTCCAACAAAGGATATGTTCTGATCCATGGTCAGAAGGCACCGATCCTTGGCAGAGTCTGTATGGATCAGTTTATGGTAGATGTGACCGGAATTCCGGATGTGAAATTTGGTGACAGGGCAACACTGGTCGGCCACGATGGGGATGCTTATCTTTCAATAGATGAGCTTGCCGGTCTGAGCGGTAGATTTAACTATGAATTTATCTGTGATATCAATAAACGTGTTCCGAGGGAATATCTGCGTGACGGAAAAGTTGTAGAGCAGGTCGATTATTTCTAAAATGCGGGGATGCACTTCGAAAGAGATATGAATACAGCAGGAGAAAGCTGGCAATAATGAAAGTATCTTGATAAGCGGAGTGTGAAAGAAGTGCAGATCAGGCGTGGAGATATTTATTATGCGGATTTAAGTCCGGTAGTCGGTTCGGAGCAGGGCGGTGTGCGTCCGGTTCTTGTCATCCAGAATGATGTCGGGAACCGGCACAGTCCGACCGTTATCTGTGCCGCGATCACTTCAAGGATGAATAAAGCGAAGCTGCCGACACATGTGGAAATCGATGCAAAAAGGTACAGAATCGTCAAGGATTCTGTTGTCCTTCTGGAGCAGATTCGGACTATCGATAAACAGAGACTGAAGGATTACGTGTGCCGGGTAGACAAAGAGCTTATGAGAAAAGTCGATGAAGCGCTGTGCGTCAGCCTGATGCTTCATACATAAAAGAGGAGAAGTATGGAAAGCAATGGAAACGGAAGGTAATTTACTTCAGAAAATGAAAAATGTATTTTCTGACAATGAAGATAAAGAGAAAATTGCAGAAGAAATCATTGAAAAAGTACTGGAAGGCTATGAAAAAGGTGTTCTGACAAGACGTGAGATGAAGATGATCACCAACATTTTTGAATATATGGATTCGGATGCAAAAGATATCATGACGCACCGGAAAAATATCGTAGCACTGGATGGAGAGGAATCTTTGGAAAAAGCACTTACCTTTATGCTGGAGGAGAACAAATCCAGATTCCCGGTTTATGAAGAAGATATTGACAACATTGTGGGGATTCTTCATATCCGGGATGCGATGCAGAGCTACCTGGACGGTCCGGCAAGGAAAAAACCAGTGCATGATCTGAAGGATGCCATCCGTCCGGCAGGATTTATCCCGGAAACAAAGGCGATTGACAAACTGTTTCAACAGATGCAGCAGGACAAGAGCCATATGGTGATCGTGCTGGATGAGTATGGACAGACATCAGGGATCGTTACGATGGAAGATATTGTAGAAGAAATCGTTGGAAATATCCAGGATGAGTATGATGAGGAAGAAGAGCTGATCATCAAACAGGCAGATGGTACATATATCGTGGATGGTATGACACAGCTGGAGGATCTGGAAGAGCTTCTGGGAATCAGTTTCAACGAAGAAGATTACGATACGATCAATGGTTATCTGATCGACTGCCTGGACAGAATTCCTTCGGAAGATGAAGAATGTCAGGTGGAATTCGGAGGCTATCTGTTCCATGTATTGTCAGTTGATAATAATACAATACGCAAAGTCCTTGTCAGTAGGACAAAAAAGTGATAAAATAGTACAATTGAGAATAGTAAAAATACTGAAGAGAGGTAAAAAGTAATGTCAGGACATTCAAAATTTGCGAATATCAAGCATAAAAAAGAAAAAAACGACGCAGCAAAAGGAAAAGTATTCACGAAGATCGGTCGTGAAATCGCTGTAGCAGTCAAAGAAGGAGGCGGAGCTGATCCGGCTAACAACAGCAGACTCCGTGATGCGATTGCAAAGGCAAAAGCAAATAATATGCCAAATGACAATATTGACAGAAGTATCAAAAAAGCAGCCGGAGACGGAGATGCTAACAACTACGAACACATCGTATACGAAGGATACGGACCGAACGGAACTGCAATCATCGTTGATGCACTTACTGATAACCGTAACCGTACTGCTTCTAATGTAAGAAGCGCTTTCACAAAAGGAAAAGGAAATATCGGAACCAGTGGATGTGTTTCTTTCATGTTTGATCAGAAAGGACAGATCATTGTCGATAAAGAAGAATGTGAACTGGATGCAGATGATCTGATGATGCAGGCACTGGATGCAGGAGCAGAAGATTTTTCGGAAGAAGAGGACAGCTTTGAAATTCTTACAGATCCGAATGATTTCAGTGAGGTTCGTCTTGCTCTGGAAGAAGCGGGTATTCCGATGGCAAGCGCAGAAGTTACAATGATTCCACAGACATGGGTAACTTTGGACAACGAAGAAGATATCAAGAACATTCAGAAGACGCTTGATCTTCTTGAAGATGATGATGATGTACAGGAAGTATATCATAACTGGGAAGAAGCATAGGATCGATTCCGGGAGGAACCTGAATGAATCAGAGTATACAGGATGGATTGAATGACCTTTTTGACCAGATTATTCCGATTTCCGGAGATTTCAATAAAAAGACTTATGCGGATTCGTTTAAAAATGCATACGAGAAGTATAAGCCGCTTTTTACTGAGATTGCACAGGAATGCGAGAATTCGGAAGACAGACAGGAAGAGATTGAAGAAATTGCTGCTGTTCTGCCGGATAGAATGCGGGAAGTACTGGATCAGGAAAGTTCAAAAAGAAAAAAAGAAAATGTACTTATGAAATATAATCTGGGCATGGTTACGTATGTGATCCCGATGTTCCGTTATGGCAGAATGGATGCTTGTGAAGAGATTGTAGACTGCATGATCGAACGCTGGAATGATCATGATCTGGAACTAAAGATCAGTAAATCGGAATTCGAGCAGATCCAGGGAGGCTTCAAATCACGTCTCTGCTATATTACTACAGCCGTATGTGCAAGTCTTGGCAAACCGGATGACTGTTACGAACTGAATCTGATGAGAAGATACAGAGATGAATATCTGGTGAATCAGAAAGGCGGCGAAGAAATTGTTGCCGAGTATTACGATATTGCTCCGACAATCGTAAACCGGATCAACCGGATGGAAAATTCAGAAGATGTATATGCAGATATCTGGTGCCGTTATCTTCACCCATGTGTTTCCATGATCGAATCCGATAATCTGGAGGCATGCCGCAAGATTTATACGGATATGGTATATAGCCTGCGCAGGAAATATTTATTTTCATAATGTTTAAATCAAAGAGAATGTGCCGAGTCGCATTCTCTTTTGCATATACAGTGAATCAGGTACAGATTTGTGTCGGTACAAGAATCTGCGGTTCATTTCTGTGGCGAAAATCCTGCATATTTTCATAAGCATTGTCCATACTAAGCTAAAAAGAACGGAGGAATGCGGCAATGAAAATACAGGAAGAAACGGATGTAAAAGAATACCAGATACGCAAGAAAAAGAGCAGGGAACAGACTGTAGAAAATATGGAAAATAAAGAAAAGGCAGTCGGAGAGACAGAGCCGGAAACCACAAAGGAAGAAGATGAACATGTTAAAGAAATGGGAATGCTTTCGCTTGACCGACGTCGGAATCATCAGATTGAGCTACTCACGATCATCGGCGAAGTAGAAGGGCATGAGACGGTTTCCGGCAGTACAAAGGCAACCAAGTATGAGCACCTGCTTCCAAAGCTGGCACAGATTGAGAACAGTGTTCAGACTGATGGTGTGCTGATTCTCTTAAATACACTGGGCGGAGATGTGGAGGCGGGACTTGCGATTGCGGAAATGATCGCGTCTTTAAGCAAACCGACAGTATCTCTGGTACTTGGAGGGTGTCATTCTATCGGTGGCCCTCTTGCTGTGTCGGCAGATTATTCTTTTATTGTTCCAAGTGGGACGATGATCATTCACCCGGTGCGGACAAGCGGAATGTTCATCGGTGTGGCACAAAGCCTGCGGAATATTGAAAAGACGCAGGACCGGATCACCGGATTCCTTGCAGAGCATTCCGGAATGTCACAGGAGCGGATTGAAGAACTGATGCTGGATTCCACACAGCTTGTCAAAGATGTGGGGACAATGCTGGAAGGAAAACGTGCAGTGGAGGAAGGACTCATTGACGAAGTTGGCGGAATAAGAGATGCATTAAATAAATTGCATGAAATGATTGATGAAAAAATGGAAAATACTGATAAAAATTATGAGATGACATAAGGCGAAGAGGATGCTATAATAAAATAGTATGTACAAGTATACACTTTTGATGACTGATTCCGGATACTATATCTGGGGAGAGAGGAGAAGGAATCGGTCATTTGATTACAAGATAAAGAGTATAAATACAAGGGGGAAGTTTGATGGCTTCAAAGACAACCGGAACAAAGAAAAATGCAAAGCAGAGCACGGCGAAAAAGCGGCAGCCTACGAAGAAGACAAGTGCAAAGTCTGCAAAATCTGCGAAGACAACCAGAAAGAATACCACATCAAAAGCTGTGCCGCAGGAAGAATCATTTCTTGCAACGGAGATTCTGATCTGGGTGACACTTGCGGTAGGGATTCTGCTCACAATCAGCAATTTCGGACTTGCAGGTGCATTTGGAAGAAAGATTGCAGCACTGCAGCAGGGAATGATGGGTTGGATGGCGTATGTATTTCCACTGCTTTTATTTTGTGGAGTCGCGTTTGTGGTTTCCAATAAAGGAAACAGGATCGCATATATTAAGACTGTTGCAGGCGTTGTATTACTGGTTCAGTGCTGTGTGCTCTTTGAACTGATCGATGAAAAAGGCGGATCTGTCGGAAAGGCAATTGCGGTCAGACTGGTGCCGGCAATCGGTAAAGTTGGTACATATGTTGTCGTGATCATTTTAATGGTGATCTGTGTAGTCCTTATCACAGAAAAGTCTATTCTAAAAGGAATGAAGATCGGCGGGGAAAAAGCGTATGACCGTGCCAGAGAGGACATGCAGAAGCGTAAAGAAGAGGCTGAGGAACGCAGGGCAAGACGGGAAGCTATGCGTGTTGATTATCAGGTAAGCGGCGTTTCCTTTAATTCGACAGTTGGAGGAAAAGAGAACGAGGCAGAAAAAGCAGAAGAAAAAGCCGGAAAAGAAGCAAAGGAAAGCACAGAAAAGAAAGCTACCAGACGCAGCCGGAAAGATATGAGCAGCGTGCTTGCCGGTGCAGAAGAAGCGGCTGCAAAGCACATTATGGAACAGACTGGGAAAATTGCACTGGATGATGTAGTGATCAATCGTGCGATGCCCCTTTCCGCTACAGAGCTGATCCCGGATCCGGAACCGGTTCCCCTTGAGCCGGTGAAAGAAAAACTCCCGAAGTTCTTAAAAGGAGCGATGCAGGAAGCAGAAAAAAAGACGGAGTCCGGTAAAGATATACAGACAGATGTGGCTGAAGAAAATTTATCAGCGGTGCAGACAGAAGACGGAATAAAAAGACAGGTCTCCGGAAATTCAAAAGTTAAGGCAGATATCCCAAAAGAGGTGGCTGCTGTTGCAGATACGATTGCAAAAAGTGAGAAACCGGTCAGGGAATACCGCTTTCCACCTCTTAGTCTGTTGAAGCATGGAAGTAAAACCTCCGGAGATTCGGATGCGCATTTGCGGGAGACAGCAGCAAAGCTCCAGAAGACACTTCAAACCTTCGGTGTGAATGTTACAATCACTAATATCAGCTGCGGACCTTCTGTCACACGCTATGAGTTACAGCCTGAGATGGGGGTGAAAGTCAGCAAGATCGTAGGACTTGCGGATGACATCAAGCTGAACCTGGCGGCGGCTGATATCCGTATTGAGGCACCGATCCCGGGAAAAGCAGCGGTCGGCATTGAAGTTCCGAATAAGGAAAATACTGCAGTTATGTTGCGTGATCTTCTGGAATCAGATGAATTTAAGAAAAGTAGATCACGGATCGCATTTGCGACAGGTCGTGACATTTCAGGTAAAGTGGTGGTATCAGATATCGCAAAGATGCCGCATCTGCTTGTCGCAGGAGCTACCGGATCCGGTAAATCTGTCTGTATCAATACGATCATTATGAGTATTATCTACAAAGCAAAACCGGAGGATGTGAAGCTGATCATGGTAGATCCAAAGGTGGTGGAATTAAGTGTATATAATGGAATTCCACATCTGATGATCCCGGTTGTAACGGATCCGAAGAAGGCAGCAGGAGCTTTGAACTGGGCGGTTGCGGAAATGAACAGACGTTATCAGCTTTTTGCCGAGTATAATGTCCGTGATCTGAAAGGTTACAATGATAAAGTCGAGAACATTAAAGATATTGATGATCCGAATAAAGCACAGAAACTTCCACAGATTGTAATCATCGTAGACGAACTTGCAGACCTGATGATGGTTGCACCTGGAGAAGTAGAAGAGGCAATCTGCCGTCTGGCACAGCTTGCGCGTGCGGCAGGACTTCATCTGGTTCTTGCAACGCAGAGACCATCGGTTAATGTCATTACCGGTCTGATTAAGGCGAATATGCCATCAAGAATAGCATTTTCTGTATCATCCGGTGTGGATTCCCGTACCATCATTGATATGAATGGCGCGGAGAAGCTGCTGGGAAAAGGCGATATGTTGTTCTATCCGGCTGGCTATCAGAAGCCGGTACGTGTTCAGGGGGCTTTTGTTTCTGATAAAGAAGTCCAGGCAGTGGTTGATTTCCTAAAAGAGAACAGCGGAGGCGCAGCCTACAGTGAAGAGATCCAGAAGCAGGTGAATAGTAATCAGAATGTATCTGCGGGAGGAGCATCTTCCGAGGACGACAAAGATGTCTACTTTGTAGATGCAGGAAAGTTTATCATTGAAAAAGACAAAGCATCGATCGGAATGCTCCAACGGGTGTTTAAGATCGGGTTTAACCGTGCGGCGCGGATTATGGATCAGCTTGCCGAGGCGGGAGTCGTAGGAGAAGAAGAAGGTACCAAACCAAGAAAAGTACTGATGTCTATGGAACAGTTTGAGCAATACATAGAAGAATCAGTTTAAGAAACGCAGAAGAAAAAAGGGAGGATATAATTATGAAAACAGACATTCAGATCGCACAGGAGGCAGAGATGCTCCATATTCGCGAGGTTGCAGCAAAGGTTGGAATTGAAGAGGAAGACCTTGAGTTTTACGGCAAGTATAAGGCAAAATTATCGGATGAACTGATGGAAAGAGTAAAAGACAGACCAGATGGAAAGCTGGTACTTGTTACTGCAATCAATCCGACTCCGGCGGGAGAGGGGAAGACGACGATTACCGTTGGACTTGGAGAGGCAATGGCAAAGCTCGGTAAAAAAGCTCTGATCGCTCTGCGCGAGCCATCGCTCGGACCTTGCTTTGGAATTAAAGGCGGTGCTGCAGGTGGCGGTTATGCACAGGTTGTACCGATGGAAGATCTGAATCTTCATTTTACCGGAGATTTTCATGCGATCACATCGGCAAATAACCTGCTTGCAGCTCTTCTTGACAACCATATCCAGCAGGGGAATGCTCTTGGAATCGATCCGAGACAGGTTGTGTGGAAACGGTGTGTAGATATGAATGACCGTGTACTGCGTAATGTAGTAGTTGGTCTTGGAAATAAAATGGACGGAATGGTAAGAGAGGATCATTTTGTGATCACGGTTGCGTCCGAAATTATGGCAATTTTATGTCTGGCAGACGATCTGGAAGATCTGAAAAAACGTCTTGGCAGAATCATTGTTGCCTATACATTTTCCGGAGAACCGGTTACAGCTGACCAGCTTCATGCAACCGGTGCAATGACAGCACTGTTAAAGGATGCGATCAAGCCGAATATTATCCAGACTCTGGAACATACACCGGCACTGGTACACGGTGGTCCGTTCGCAAATATTGCACATGGCTGCAACAGTGTACGTGCAACCAAGATGGCGCTTAAGCTGAGTGATATCACGATCACAGAAGCGGGATTCGGTGCGGATCTGGGTGCAGAGAAGTTTATGGATATCAAGTGCCGTATGGCGGGACTGAAACCGGACGCAGTAGTTCTGGTTGCAACGGTACGTGCATTAAAATACAATGGTGGCGTGCCAAAAGACGAACTGAACAAAGAAAATCTGGATGCTCTTGCAAAAGGAATTGTAAATCTTGAAAAGCATATTGAGAACCTGCAGAAATTCGGCGTTCCAGTTGTGGTTACCTTGAATTCATTTGTCAGTGATACTGAAGCAGAATACGAATTTATCCGTAAGTTCTGCGAAGACAGAGGCTGCGAATTTGCCCTTGCAGAAGTATGGGGTAAAGGCGGAGACGGCGGAAAAGAGCTGGCAGAGAAAGTATTACAGACTCTGGAGACAAAAGAAAGCCATTATCATCCGATTTACAGTGATGAGTTATCAATTGCAGAGAAGATCGAGACAATCTGCAAAGAGATTTACGGAGCAAAGAGTGTTGTATATGAACCTGCTGCAAAGAAACAGCTTGCACGAATTGAATCAATGGGCTTTGGCAAGTTCCCGGTATGTATGGCAAAGAACCAGTATTCTCTGTCCGATGATGCGAAGCTTCTTGGACGTCCGGAGAACTTTGATATCCATATCCGTGAAGTCTATGTAAATGCAGGAGCAGGATTTGTTGTTGCTCTTACCGGAGCAATCATGACCATGCCGGGTCTTCCGAAAGTACCTGCAGCAAATGGAATTGATGTAGAAGACGGTAAAATTACCGGATTGTTCTAAAAGAAGTATGATACCAGAAGGAGACGAAAGACAATGAAATGTATGCACTGTGGAGCAGATTTGCCTGAAGATCAGTTGATCTGTCCTAGCTGCGGCAGGGAAATACAGATCGTGCCTGATTATAACCCACTTGATGATATGCTGACTGCTCAGTTAAAAGGAGGCATTACACAGACAATGTCGGTTCATCTGGGTGAGCAGGAAAAGCAAGATGTCAGCTATTCTGGTGCGGCAAATCCGGTATATGAAAGACGGGAAAGTGTTGGAGGAGAGACCAGGTGTGTGGGAAATTCAGGAAGTGTTGGTCGTCGCCAGCAGGAAACTGTGACCAGGCGTGGAAGAGATGCGGTGGTCAGACGCAGTGATGTCAGACCGGCTACCGGACGTGTGGGTCAAAGAGAAGATGCGCGGGAACAGACGAGAAGAGCGTATGAAGAAGAACGCAGATTGCGGCGTATGCGGGCAGAAAAGAGAAAAGAGCGCGCCAGAAAAAAACGTCGGAAAATGCTGCTTATGTTACTGGCGGGGTGTATTGTTCTGGCAGGACTCATTTTCTTGTTTTATCAAAATTCATATACCGGAAAAGTAAAGAAAGGATACCGGCTTCTGGCAGCTTCCGAATATGAGAACGCACTCACTGTATTTGAAAAAGCAGCTTCTGGAAGTCCGAAGAAAGCAGAAGCTTATACAGGGATTTCAAAGGTTTATATTGCCAAGGATGATCTGGATCAGGCAGAAGAAGTTTTTACAGACGAGATTGCAAAGCAGTCCGGAAATGCAGAAATTTATCGTGCAGCGGTAGAATTTTATATTGATACCAAACAGGAAGAAAAGGTATCACCGCTTCTGAATGCATGTACCAGTGATACGGTTCTTGAAGCACTGAAGGATTATGTGTCAGGTGAACCGGAGTTTAGTCTGGATGAGACAGAGACATATGATGAAGTGCAGGCACTGGAACTGACCGGAAAAGGAAAAGCAATCTACTATACGACAGACGGCTCAGAGCCGACAACTTCAAGTACGAAATATACGGAACCGATCAAGATCGGTGAAGGTGAGACGACGGTGAAAGCAATTTCTGTTAATAAGAAAGGAATTCCAAGCCTGACAGAAAGTAAAACTTATAAAGTTGAGTTCCCGATTGCAGATGCGCCGGCGGTGACTCCATCGACCGGGCAGTATAACCATGTCCAATCGATCAGTGTAGTTGTACCGGATAAGTATACGGCATATTACACGACGGATGGATCAGATCCGGATCCGGAAAATAATTCTGCGACGCAGGAGTATACCGAGCCGATCGTAATGCCGGCGGGAAGTACGATTTTCAGCTTTGTTCTGCAGGACCAAAAAGGCAGATTAAGTGATGTCACAAGAAGAAATTATGAACTGAATACAGATTAAAACCCGATTATAAGAAGAGAGTATGCCAAGCCGTCTGCTTGTCAGAGCATGACTGGTAAAGCGTACTCTTTTTCGATTACTTTCATTTTTGAAAAATTTGCGTAAAATATGTGAAATATATCACAAATCAATTATTTTATGAATAGGGTAGAAATAATATGGTTTATTAAAAATGTATAATTGTATGGAAATAAGTACAATTTATTTGTGGTAAAATGTTGCAAAAAGCATAGAATTGAGATACAATATGATTGTCAAAAAGATAACATACTTTAAGGGCAAAGGAGTGTTTGAAATGAGCAGATTTACATTACCAAGAGATATTTACCATGGAAAAGGATGTCTTGAAGAACTGAAGAACCTGAAAGGAAAAAAAGCAATCCTGGTTGTCGGAGGAGGCTCCATGAAGCGTCAGGGATTCCTCGACAGAGCTGAGAACTATCTGAAAGAAGCAGGAATGGAAGTAAAGCTTTTTGAAGGTGTTGAGCCAGATCCATCTGTTGAGACCGTTATGAAAGGTGCAGCAGTTATGCAGGAGTTCCAGCCGGACTGGATCGTAGCTATGGGTGGCGGATCACCGATTGATGCTGCAAAAGCAATGTGGGCATTCTATGAATATCCGGATGTTACATTTGAAGATCTCTGTATTCCGTTCAACTTCCCGGAACTGAGAACAAAAGCAAAATTTGCTGCAATTCCGTCAACATCAGGAACAGCAACAGAAGTAACAGCATTCTCCGTTATTACCAACTATCAGACCGGAGTAAAATACCCACTTGCCGATTTTAATATTACACCGGACGTTGCAATTGTAGACCCGGATCTTGTCATGGGTCTCCCGGTAAAGCAGGTTGCTTACACAGGTATGGATGCACTGACACATGCGATCGAAGCTTATGTATCTACCTTGAACTGTCCATTTACAGATCCGCTTGCACTGCAGGCAATCGAAATGGTTCTGGATTACCTTCCGGCATCTTACAAATGTGATATGGTAGCAAGAGAGCAGATGCATTATGCACAGTGTCTTGCAGGAATGGCATTTTCTAATGCACTTCTTGGAATCGTACATTCTATGGCACATAAGACAGGTGCGGCATTCTCAACCGGACATATTCCGCACGGATGCGCAAATGCAATTTACCTTCCATATGTAATTAAGTATAATGCAAAAGATCCGGTCGCTGCAAAACGTTATGCAGAAATCGCACGCAGAATGGGACTTCCGGGTACATCTGAGAAAGCGCTGATCAACAGCCTGTGTGCAAAGATCGATGCATTTAATGTAGAACTGAATATTCCGAAGACACTGAAAGATTTCGGTATTGACGAAGCAGAATTCAAAGAAAAAATTGCAAAGATTTCAGAACTTGCAGTTGGTGATGCATGTACAGGATCCAACCCACGTCCGATCGATCCGGCAGCTATGGAAAAACTTTTCAACTGTACATATTATGGAACAGAAGTAGATTTTTAAAAAAGAGAATACAGTTCTTACAGAGACAGACGGACTCAATATTGACCGTCTGTCTCATTTTTATATCCGGTCAGCAGGTACAAATTCGTGCCGGCACAAGATTTAATACGGTTGAAAAATTTGGTAATCGGAAGAATTTTGGCAGATTTATAGAAGAAATATTAGTACTTATAGATAAAAAAGATAGTTATATTTATGACATAAATAATTTTTTAACAAATTAAAAAGAAATACTTGCTATTTACTTTGCAATAATTTATCATAAAGAGAGTAAATATTTTAGGAGGCAATGCAATCTACAAGATAAGAAAAGCTGAAAAACTGCCTGATAAGATTTATCTAAAGGATGTAGAAGCACCACGTGTGGCAAAGCACTGTGAGCCAGGACAGTTCGTAATTGTCAAGATGGATGACAAGGGGGAAAGAATTCCGCTGACAATCTGCGATTATGACAGAGAAGAAGGAACAATTACCATCGTATTCCAGACAGTAGGAGCATCTACTGAGAAGATGGCACAATTAAAAGCAGGAGACTCTTTCAGAGATTTCACAGGACCGCTCGGATGCCCATCTGAATTGATTTCAGAAGATATTGAGAGTCTGAAGAATAAAAAGATCTTATTTGTAGCCGGTGGTGTTGGTGCAGCCCCTGTATACCCGCAGGTTAAATGGATGCACGCACATGGGATCGATGTAGATGTTATCGTTGGTTCTAAGACAAAAGATATGCTGATTCTCGAAAAAGAGATGGAAGCAGTTGCAGGAAATTATTACCCATGTACAGATGACGGTACATACGGACATGCAGGTATGGTAACAACAAAGATCGAAGCACTTGTTGCAGAAGGTAACAAGTATGATGTCTGTGTTGCAATCGGTCCGATGATCATGATGAAATTCGTATGTCTGCTCACAAAGAAACTCGAAATCCCGACTATCGTCAGCATGAACCCGATCATGGTAGACGGAACAGGTATGTGTGGTGCATGCCGTCTCCACGTAGGCGATGAAATCAAATTTGCATGTGTAGACGGACCGGAATTTGACGGACATCTCGTTAACTTTGATGAAGCAATGAAGAGACAGCAGATGTATAAGACTCAGGAAGGCAGAGCTATGCTGAAATTACAGGAAGGTGACACACATCACGGTGGATGCGGTCATTGCGGAGGTGACGAATAATGGCAGACGTATTAAAGAAAGTACCTGTAAGAGAACAGGATCCGAAGGTACGTGCAACAAATTTTGAAGAAGTATGTTATGGATATAATCAGGAAGAGGCAATGGAAGAAGCAAGCCGTTGCATCAACTGTAAGAATGCTAAATGTATTCAGGGATGCCCGGTAGGAATCAATATTCCTGCATTCGTTCATGAAGTAAAAGAAGGCAATATCGAAGAAGCATATAAGATTATCGGACAGTCTTCTGCACTTCCTGCTGTTTGTGGACGTGTATGTCCTCAGGAATCACAGTGCGAAGGAAAATGTATCCGTGGTATCAAAGGAGAATCTATTTCTATCGGTAAGCTGGAAAGATTCGTTGCTGATTACGCTCTGGAGCATGACATCAAACCGGTTGGAGCTGACAAGAAGAACGGACACAAAGTTGCCGTTATCGGTTCAGGCCCTGCAGGACTTACCTGTGCAGGCGACCTTGCAAAGCTTGGCTATGATGTAACTGTATTTGAAGCACTTCATGAACTCGGTGGAGTACTTGTATATGGTATTCCGGAATTCCGTCTTCCAAAACAGAAAGTCGTTGCAAAAGAAATCGCAAAAGTAAAAGAGCTTGGTGTTCACTTTGAGACAAACGTTGTAATCGGTAAATCTACTACAATTGATATGCTGATTGAAGACGAAGGATTCGAAGCAGTATTTATCGGATCAGGAGCAGGACTTCCAAAATTCATGGGAATCCCGGGAGAAAATGCCAACGGTGTATTTTCTGCAAATGAATACCTGACAAGAAGTAACCTTATGAAAGCGTTTGATGATTCTTATGATACACCGATCGCAGCTGGTAAGAAAGTTGCAGTTGTTGGTGGTGGTAACGTAGCAATGGATGCTGCAAGAACAGCACTTCGTCTTGGAGCAGAAGTTCATATCGTATATCGTCGTAGCGAAGAAGAGCTTCCGGCCCGTGTAGAAGAAGTTCATCACGCAAAAGAAGAAGGTGTACAGTTCGACCTACTGACAAACCCGGTAGAAGTCCTTGAAGAAGATGGATGGGTAAAAGGAATCAAATGTGTTCGTATGGAACTTGGTGAACCGGACGCATCAGGAAGAAGACGTCCTGTACCGGTTGAAGGTTCTGAATTTGTGATCGATGTTGATACAGTTATCATGTCACTCGGAACATCACCGAACCCGCTGATTTCTTCTACAACAGAAGGACTGGAAGTTAACAAGTGGAAATGTATCGTTGCAGACGAAGAACACGGAAAGACTTCTAAAGAAGGCGTATACGCAGGTGGAGATGCCGTAACAGGTGCAGCTACAGTAATCCTTGCTATGGGAGCCGGAAAAGCTGGTGCAAGAGGTATCGACGAGTATCTTTCAAATAAATAA
>ENA-UOOA01002885-UOOA01002885.1-human-gut-metagenome-genome-assembly--contig:-P61old-NODE-2885-length-22834-cov-10.712850_pt1 | contig 22834 bp, 17 predicted proteins | sample MGYA00242467_ERZ724014 | MGnify/ENA metagenome assembly ERZ724014 | reverse complement strand
GCGCCTGGCTTTTCGCCAGACGCATCTATACCGTTTAGTTAATATGGTCGGAGTGGCGGGATTTGAACCCGCGGCCTCTTGGTCCCGAACCAAGCGCGCTACCAACTGCGCTACACCCCGACACAGCCGTTTCATTATAATAAGTATTTTCCCTTCTGTCAAGAGGGAAATCGCACGAAGCGGCGCAAATCCCGGTGGGCGGCCTATTCCGCCGCCTGGCAGCGGTCGATGATCTGCTGGGCGATGACCCGGCGGCTGACGCAGCGATCCATGGCCTGCTTTTCGATGAAGCGGTGGGCCTCCTGCTCGGACAGGCCCTGACGGTCGATCAGCAGCCACTTGGCCCGGTTCACCAGGCGGATCTCCGCCATCTTCTCCTCGATGGAGGCGGTCTTCTGCTCCATCTTCCGCAGGCGCTCCCGCGTGCCGCACAGTAATTGCAGGGACTGCAGGATCATCTGGGGCGTGGTGGGCTTCTGCAGCGTCAGCACGCCGGAGGGCGAGACGCGGGCGGTGATGTCGGGATAGTGCTCGGCGTTCACCAGCAGCAGCACGCCCGCGGCGCTGCCGTCTGCCACATGGAGGGCCAGACGGGTGCCGAACTCATCCGGCAGCGGCGCGCTGATGACCACGATGTCGAAGGGCCGCTCCAGCAGGCAGCGGCGGGCGCTGGCCACGTCGCTCACATAGCACAGGGGCGTATACCGGTCCTCCGGCAGCAGCTCCCGGAGGGACGTATGGAATTTGCTGCGGGCCGAGACCACCAGCACGCTGTATGTCTGCTGCGGAAGTGCCATAGCCGTCCCTCCTTTCGGTGAATTCTTTCCGCCTCGCGCTTATTTCGTATAGTATTCCAGCACCGCCGGAGGCAGCAGCTCCGCCAGGAAGGGGCTGCCTGCCGCCAGGGCTCTGGCCTGGGGCAGCGTGGCGGGCAGGGTCTCGAACCGCTCCTTCACCTGCTGGGAGGCGGTGAAGAAGTTGATGTCCGCCGCCGCGGGCAGCGGCAGCGCCCGGCGGATGCCGTCCAGCCCCGCGTAGATCAGCAGGGCGAAGGCCAGATAGGGGTTGCACAGCGGGTCGGGAGAGCGCAGCTCCGCCCGGCGATACTCCCCCTGTGCCGCGGGGATGCGGATCAGCTGGGAGCGGTTCTCCGACGACCAGGAGATATACCGGGGCGCCTTGCTGCCGCCGAAGCGCAGGTACGAGGCGTCCACCGTGTTCAGGAACACCGTCATCTCCCGGATATGGGCCAGGATGCCCGCGATGATCAGGGGCATCACATCAGCGCCGTCGGCGCTCTTGGCGGAGATGTTGATGTGCATGCCGTTGCCCGGCTGGCCGCTGATGGGCTTGGGGGAGAAATCCGCCGCCAGGCCGCTGCGCACCGCCACGCTGTCCACCACCGTGCGGAAGGTAACGGCGTTGTCCGCCGCCGTCAGCGGCTGGGAATAGCGGAAGTCGATCTCATTCTGGCCGGGGCCCTGCTCGTGATGGGAGCACTCGGGCCGGATGCCCATCTGCTCCAGGGTCAGGCAGATCTCCCGCCGGACGTTCTCGCCCTTGTCCTCGGGGGCGATATCCATATAACCGGCATGGTCATAGGGCTGCTTGGTGGGTTCGCCCAGCTCGTCCCGCTGGAAGAGATAGAACTCCATCTCCGTACCGAAGGCGAAGGTAATGCCCATGTCCTCGGCCTCACGCACCGCCTGACGGAGCAGCTGGCGGGCGTCGGCCTCGAAGGGGGTGCCGTCGGGCCGGACGATGCCGCAGAACATGCGGGCCACACGGCCATGATCGGGCCGCCAGGGCAGCAGGCACAGCGTGGACGTGTCCGGCTGCAGAAACAGGTCAGAATGCACCTCGTCGCCGAAGCCGGGGATGGCTGAGGCGTCAAAGGCGATGCCGTACTGAAGCGCCCGGTCAAGCTCGTCGGGATGGATGGAGATATTCTTCTGCCGCCCCGACAGGTCGCAGAAGGCCAGGCGGATGAACTTGATGTCCTCCTCCGCCACATACTGCCGGATTTCCTCTTTGGAATACTGCATAGTCAGGCCCTGCCTTTCTCTGTTTGCCGCATACATCTGCCCATCGGGGCTGCCGTCTGGGTCACCGCGGTACAGGGGCCCGTCCAGCAGCGAAGCGGATTCAATGAAATCCATATTGTATCACACCTCCTGGCGTTTTTCCATGTTTTTTCGTGTTTTTCTCATAAAAAATCGTGATGGCAGCCATTTTCCGCTCCCCGCCCCGCAGGGGATCGGCGGAGGGAATGCCCACCGCGCCTTTATGCCTCATGGCGGCTGCCCTTTCCCCTGAAAAAAAAGCGCAAAGACGTTCCTTCACACAGGACATGTGTCCGGTATGCATGAACGTCTTTGCTCATCTTGGTTGGGGATTATAGCACGGCTTGCTCATAAAGTCAATCGACGAAACGGCAAAAGTTGTACAAAACGGCGATTGACAAATTCGTACAGGGCGTATATAATGACGCCCATCGAAGGCAAAGGCGTCTTGGAGGTTGGTCTCCTTGACGCCTTTTTTCCATTATATTATCAAAAAGGAGCGGATCATGATGAGCACAGTACCGGAATATTTCGGCAGCCTGGTGTTTGATGACCGCGTCATGAAGGCGCGGCTCCCCTATGAGGTCTACACCTCGCTGAAGAAGACCATTGACGAGGGCGGCAGCCTGAATAACGAAGTGGCCAACGCTGTGGCCGACGCCATGAAGGATTGGGCTGTCGAGCATGGCGCCACCCACTTTACCCATTGGTTCCAGCCCCTGACCGGTATCACCGCCGAAAAGCACGACAGCTTCATCGCCCCCTCCCCCGACGGCGGCGTCATCATGGAGTTCTCCGGCAAGGAGCTGATCCAGGGCGAGCCCGATGCCTCCAGCTTCCCCTCCGGCGGCCTGCGGGCCACCTTCGAGGCTCGGGGCTACACCGCCTGGGATCCCACCTCCTACGCCTTCATCAAGGACAAGGCTCTGTGCATCCCTACAGCCTTCTGCTCCTACGGCGGCGAGGCGCTGGATAAAAAGACCCCCCTGCTGCGCTCCATGCAGGCGCTGAACAAGCAGGCCATGCGGATCCTGGCCCTGTTCGGCAATGACGACGTGAAATGCGTCCGCACCTCCGTGGGCCCGGAGCAGGAGTACTTCCTGGTAGACCGCGAGATGTTCGACCAGCGCAAGGATCTGATGTTCTGCGGCCGCACCCTGTTCGGTGCCATGCCCCCCAAGGGCCAGGAGATGGACGACCACTACTTCGGCGCCATCAAGCCCCGCGTGGCGGAGTACATGGCCGACCTGAACCAGGAGCTGTGGAAGCTGGGCATCCTGGCCAAGACCGAGCATAACGAGGTGGCGCCCGCCCAGCATGAGCTGGCCCCCATTTATACCACCACCAACGTGGCCACCGACCACAACCAGCTGACCATGGAGATCATGCAGAAGGTGGCCGAGCGCCACGGTCTGGTGTGCCTGCTCCACGAAAAGCCCTTTGACGGTGTCAACGGCTCCGGCAAGCACAACAACTGGTCCATGGCCACCGACACCGGCGTAAACCTGCTGACCCCCGGCGACACACCCTATCAGAACGCCCGGTTCCTGCTGTTCCTGTGCGCCGTCATCCAGGCGGTGGACGACTATCAGGATCTGCTGCGGCTGTCCGTGGCCACCGCCGGAAACGACCACCGTCTGGGCGCCAACGAGGCCCCTCCCGCCGTGGTGTCCATCTTCCTGGGCGAGGAGCTGACCGCCATTCTGGACGCCATCGAGAAGGACGAACCCTATAACGGCACGGAGAAGCGCATTATGAAGCTGGGCGTCCATGTGCTGCCCAAGTTCATCCGCGACACCACCGACCGCAACCGTACCTCCCCCTTCGCCTTCACCGGCAACAAGTTCGAGTTCCGTATGCTGGGCTCCTCCAACTCCATCGCCTGCACCAATATCATGCTGAACGCCGCCGTGGCGGAATCCCTGAAGCAGTACGCCGACATTCTGGAGAAGGCCGAGGACTTTGAATCCGCCCTCCACGATCTGATCCAGAAGACCATCAAGGCCCACAAGCGCATCATCTTCAACGGCAACGGCTATGACGACGCCTGGATCAGGGAGGCCACCGAGGAGCGGGGCCTGCTGAACCTGCGCACCACCCCCGATGCCCTGCCCCGCATCCTGGAGCAGAAGAACATCGACATGCTGACCTCCCTGAAGGTCATGTCCGAGGCGGAGATCCGCTCCCGCTGCGAGATCATGCTGGACAACTACCGCAAGACCGTCAATATTGAGGCCCAGACCATGGTGGACATGGCCCGCAAGGAGATCCTGCCCGCCGTGGAGGAATACACCGCCTCGCTGGCAGAGAGCCTGGCCGCCAAGAAGGCCGCCGTCCCCACTCTCCGAGGCAAATACGAGACGGGGCTCATCGAAAAGCTCTCCGGCCTGACCGACGAGATCGACGACGCCGTCTCCGGTCTGGAGGACGCGCTGGCGCAGTACCACGCCGTCGACGATGTGATCGCGGCCGCCTGCGTCATCCGTGACAGCGTCATCCCCGCCATGGACGCCCTCCGCGCCCCCTGCGACAAGGCGGAGCAGTACACCGCCGCCGACTTCTGGCCCTTCCCCACTTACGGTGAGCTGCTGTTCGGCGTCAAGTAACCGCCATTTCTTTCATTGCCCATACCTACCTTCCTATATGTGGCAGATGCCCCTGGAGCCCCGTGTTCCGGGGGCGTTTGCCGTTAGCGATGGTTTTTTCCTCATTTTGATTGAATCCGGACGCCGGGTGCGGTATAATAGAGTGATTTCATATTGAATACAGGGAGGTCATCCCATGACATTGCGAGAGTATCTGGACGCCGTCAGGCATAAGACCGTGGCCGTGGTGGGCATCGGCGTCAGCAACGAGCCGCTGATCCGCCTGCTGCTGCAAGAGGGCGTCGCCGTTACCGCCTGCGACAAGCGGACGCGGGAGCAGCTGGGAAAACTGGCCGGTGAGCTGGAAGCCCGGGGTGCGCGTCTGCAATTAGGACCGGACTATCTGGAGGGGCTGGATCAGGATATCATCTTCCGCACGCCGGGCCTGCGGCCCGATGTGCCCCAGCTTGCCAAGGCTGTGGCCGGAGGCAGTGAGCTGACCTCCGAGATGGAGGTGTTCTTCCGGGTGTGCCCCTGCCCCATCATCGCCGTCACCGGCAGCGACGGAAAGACCACCACCACTACCATCATCGCCGAGCTTCTGAAAAAGGCGGGCAACACCGTCCATGTGGGCGGCAACATCGGCCATCCCCTGCTGTGCGAAGCCGGGGACATGCGCCCCACCGACTACGCGGTGCTGGAGCTGTCCAGCTTCCAGCTGATGACCATGCCCTACAGCCCCCACATCGCCGTGGTGACCAATCTGGCCCCCAACCATCTGGACGTCCACAAGGACATGGCGGAGTATGTGGCCGCTAAGGAGAACATCTTCCGCCACCAGAAGCCGGGCGACAAGGCCATCTTCAACTTCGACAACGATATCACCCGGCAGCAGGGGGAGAGCGTCCCCGACCGGGCGGTGTATTTCAGCCGCCAGAGTGAGCCGGAAAAGGGCGTGTTCCTGCGGGGCGACGCCATCGTCTGCCGCGGCGGAGCGGGCGAGCGCACCGTCATGACCACCGCCGACATCAAGCTGCCCGGCGTCCACAATGTGGAGAACTACATGGCGGCCGTCGCCGCCGTGGACGGTCTGGTGCCGGATGAGACCATCCGGGACTTTGCCCGCGAATTCGGCGGCGTGGAGCACCGTATCGAGCTGGTGCGCACCTACAAGGGCGTGCGGTACTATAACGATTCCATCGCTTCCAGCCCCAGCCGCACCACGGCGGGCCTGCGCTCCTTCCCGGAGAAGGTGATCCTGATCGCCGGCGGCTACGATAAGCACATCCCCTTCGACGCCCTGGGCGGCGAGATCGTGGAGCATGTGAAGCTGCTGGTGCTGTGCGGCGCCACCGCCGATAAGATCCGCGCCGCCGTGGAGAACGCCGAGGGCTATCAGCCCGGCCATCCGGAGATCGTGGATGTCACCCCCTTCCAGCGGGCGGTGGAGACCGCCCGCGACCGGGCCGTGCCCGGCGACGTGGTGACGCTGTCCCCCGCCTGCGCCGCCTTTGACCAGTTCAAGAACTTTGCCGAACGGGGCAAGACCTTCAAGGCCATCGTCAACGGCTGGGAGGAATAGGGATAAGCCGCCGCGGCATACCCTTCCCGTGAGGGGAGGTGCGTGCCGTGGGACGCTTGGGCTATCTGCGCCTGACGGGGCGGCAGCGGGCCGGGATATGGCTGACGCTGCTGGCACTGGCGCTGCTGGCGGCAGCGGCGTCGCTTCTATGGCACCTGAAGCCGGTGATGACCAGCATGGCCACGGCCCGGGTGTCCAACACCGTCAACCGCATCGTGTCCGCCGCCGTCAACGAGGCGGTGGCCGACGGCGAGATCGACTACCAGAACTTCGTCATCTTCGACAAGGATGACACGGGGCATATCACCGCCCTGCGCAGCAACGTGGCGGAGGTGAACCGGATGCAGGGCCGCATCGCCGATGAAATCCTGGCCCGTCTGGCGGAGGTCTCCACCAGTGAGCTGGAGATCCCGTTGGGCACCCTGACCGGCTCCGCCCTGCTGGCAGGCCGCGGCCCCAACCTTCATGTGCGGATGCAGGCGGTTGGCAGCGCCAGCGCGACCTTCCGCAACCAGTTCACCGCCGCGGGCATCAACCAGACCCGGCACCAGATCTTTCTGGACGTGGATGTGTACATGAGCATCCTGCTGCCGGGGATGAAGACCTCCACCAAGGTTTCCAACGAGATCGCCGTGGCGGAGACGGTGATCGTGGGCGGCGTGCCGGACACCTATACCTATTTCAGCACCACGCCCGACGAAACGGCACAGTATGCCGAGGATTATATCATGAACAACGGATAAATGAGGATGGATATGGACTATCGTGAAGAAATGAAGCAGCTCCGGGAGACGCTGAACGCCAACGGCTACCTCTACTATGTGCTGGACGCGCCCACCATGTCGGACTATGAGTACGACCACCTGCTGCGGCGTCTGGAGGATCTGGAGAAGGAGCACCCGGAGGAGATCACCCCCGATTCCCCCACCCAGCGGGTAGGCGGCAAGCTCCTGAGCCAGTTTGAGGAGGTGCGGCACGAGGTGCCGCTGGAGAGCCTGCAGGACGTGTTCAACGGCGACGAGGTGCGGGACTTTCTGGAGAAGGTGGCCGCCGACCTGCCCGACGCCCTGTACAGCGTGGAGCCCAAGGTGGACGGCCTGTCCGTGGCCCTGGAGTACCGGGACGGCGTGTTCGTCCGGGGCGCCACCCGAGGCGACGGCCGTGTGGGCGAGGATGTGACGGAGAACCTGCGCACCATCCGCTCCATCCCCATGACGCTGCCGGAGAAGCTGCCTCATCTCATCGTCCGGGGCGAGGTCTATATGGCCCGCAGCGTGTTCGAGGAGATCAACGCCCGGCGGGAGATCGAGGGCAAGCCCCTGATGGCCAATCCCCGCAACGCTGCCGCGGGCTCTCTGCGGCAGCTGGACCCCAAGGTCGCCGCCCAGCGGCGGCTGGATATTGCCGTTTTCAATTTGCAGCTGGCCGAGGGCCGGGAATTCACCACCCACACCGAGACGCTGGACTATCTGGCCTCTCAGCGCTTCAAGGTCATTCCCCACAAGCCGCTGGGGAACGCGGAGGACATCCTCACCGAGATCGCCCGGCTGGGGGATGAGCGCATGGCCTTCCCCTTCGACATCGACGGCGCGGTGGTGAAGCTGGACAGCCTGCCGGAGCGTGAGGTGCTGGGCAGCACCGCCAAGTGTCCCCGCTGGGCGGTGGCCTACAAGTACCCGCCGGAGCAGAAGCCCTCGGTTTTGAAGGATATCGTGGTACAGGTAGGCCGCACCGGGGCGCTGACCCCCAAGGCGGTGCTGGAGCCGGTGCGTCTGGCGGGCACCACCGTCACCTACGCCACGCTGCATAATCAGGATTTCATCACCTCCAAGGATATCCGCATCGGTGATACCGTCATCGTCCAGAAGGCGGGTGAGATCATCCCGGAGATCGTGGAGGTGGTAAAGGACAAGCGTCCCGCCGGGGCGGTACCCTACTATCTGCCCGATGTGTGCCCCGTGTGCGGCGCACCGGTGAGCCGGGATGAGGATGGCGTGGCCATCCGCTGCACCGGCGCCGAGTGTCCCGCGCAGCTTCTGCGGAACCTGACCCATTTCACCAGCCGCGCCGCCATGGACATCGACGGCGTGGGCCCGGCGGTGATCCAGTCGCTGGTGGACAGTGGACTGGTGAAGACCGCCGCCGATCTGTACCGCCTGCGGGCAAAGGACATCGCCAAGCTGGATCGCATGGGCGAGAAGTCCGCCGCCAACGCCGTGGCCGCCATCGAAAAGAGTAAGGAAAACGACCTGTGGCGGCTCATCAGTGCCCTGGGCATCCGCCAGGTGGGCGACAAGGCCGCCAAGGTGCTGGCCGCCCACTTCGGCAGCTTCGACGCTCTGGCCGCCGCGTCGGAGGAGGAGCTGACCGCCATCGACGACGTAGGCCCCATCACCGCCCGGTATATCCGCCAGTGGCTGGAAAGTCCCCAGTCCCAGGATCTGCTCTCCCGGCTCCGTGAGGCGGGCGTCAACATGACCAGCCATCAGGAGAAGGTGGACGACCGCTTCGCCGGACAGACCTTCGTGTTGACCGGCACGCTGGAGAAATTCACCCGGGACGAGGCCGCCGCCATGATCGAGCAGCGTGGCGGCAAGGCCAGCGGCTCGGTATCCAAGAAAACCACCTATGTGGTGGCCGGTGAAAACGCCGGAAGCAAGCTGCGCAAGGCGCAGGAACTGAACATCCCCGTACTGACGGAGGACGAGTTCCTCTCGATGCTGCAATAAACCACCGCAATAAATTGCTTTGACAAAGGAGGGCCTTTCTATGGCAGGCAACACTGATCTCTCCCTGCGGCACCAGGTCATTTACAGCGTTTTTGTCCGCGGACACACGAAGGATGGCACCTTCCGTGCCCTGGAGGGCGACCTCGACCGCCTGAAGGGGCTGGGTGCGGATATCCTGTGGCTGATGCCCATCCACCCCATCGGCGAGGAGGGCCGCAAGGGCACCATAGGCAGCCCCTACGCCATCCGGGACTACCGGGCGGTGAACCCCGACATGGGCACCATCGACGACCTGCGCCACCTGGTGGACGCCATCCACGACCGGGGCATGAAGTGCATCATCGACGTTGTGTATAACCACACCTCGCCGGATTCCGTGCTGGCCGCCGAGCACCCGGAGTTCTTCCTGCGGGATGAGCAGGGCAAGCCCACCCGCAAGGTGGCCGACTGGTGGGACATCGTGGATCTGGATTACACCAACCGCGACCTGTGGCGCTATCAGATCGACACGCTGAAGCAGTGGGCCGCCATCGTGGACGGCTTCCGCTGCGACGTGGCCAGTGCCGTGCCGGTGGAATTCTGGCAGCAGGCCCATGACGAGGTGGAGACCGTCCGCCCCGGCTGCCTCTGGCTGGCCGAGAGCGTCCACGGCGCCCATGTGCTGGCCATGCGGAAGATGGGCGCCTACTGCGCCACGGACACCGAACTGCACCAGGTCTTTGACATGAGCTACGACTACGACGTGTGGCCCTGGTACGAGGGCGTGCTGACCGGCAAGGTGACCCTGCGGGAGTACGCCAATATCCTGAACTATCAGGAGCTGACCTACCCCAGCAGCTATGTGAAGGCCCGGTATCTGGAAAACCACGACACGCCCCGGGGCGCAAGCTGGATGCACAGCGACACGCAGCTGGACAACTGGCTGGCCTTCCTCTACTTCCAGAGGGGCGCGACGATGCTCTACAGCGGCATGGAGTACGCACCCTGTGAGCGGGTGGACTTCTTCGAGAATCAGAGCAACTACGGCGACATGCGCCGGGATGTACAGCTCCAGATGAAGAAGCTGAAGGAGATCAAGGAGACCCTGCCCCTCACCGGCGGCTACTGGCTGGAGGAGGCGGACGGCCTGCTGCTGGGCCATTACCAGGGCCCGGAGGGCAAGGTGCTGGGCGTGTTCGACCTGCTGGAGCATGGCAAGGGCTGCGTCAGCGTCGACCTGCCCGATGGCGCGTATCCCAACCGTCTGGGCGGTCATATCACAGTGTGCGGCGGACAGTTCGCCTTTGACGGCAGACCCGTGATCCTGTGATTTGACTTTTTTCACAAAAAAGCTCCCCCATTCTCGGGGAAAACGCAGAAATCCCCGTTAAGAAATTGACTTTCCCCTGAAACGTGTTACCATATCATATTGTATATCTGTGCATTTTCGCCGTTTTCCGGCGGCGGAAAGGTGCCCGGAATAAAGAGGAGGAAAAGAGTATATGAGTAAGCTCATGAAGATCTGCGACGGTAACGAAGCGGCGGCATATGTGGCATATGCCTTCTCGGAAGTTGCTGCCATCTACCCCATCACCCCGTCCAGCCCCATGGCGGAGCACGCCGATGAGTGGTCGGCCAAGGGTAAGAAGAACATCTTCGGCCAGACCGTCCGTCTGGTGGAGATGCAGTCCGAGGCCGGTGCCTGCGGCGCCTGCCACGGCGCACTGGAGGCCGGCGCACTGGCCACCAGCTTCACCGCTTCCCAGGGTCTGATGCTGATGATCCCCACCATGCACCGTATCTCCGGCGAGCGTCTGCCCGGCGTGCTGCATGTGGCGTCCCGTACCGTGGGTACCCACGCGTTCTCCATCTTCGGCGATCACTCCGACGTGATGAACTGCCGCCAGACGGGCTTTGCTCTGCTTTCCAGCGGCAGCGTCCAGCAGGCCGCCGACCTGGCCGCCGTGGCCCACCTGAGCGCCATCAAGGCCCGCATCCCCTTCCTGCACTTCTTTGACGGCTTCCGCACCAGCCACGAGATCCAGAAGATCGACGTGCTGGACTACGACGAGTACGCCAAGCTGGTGGACTATGACGCCCTGGCCAAGTTCCGCGCCAACGCCCTGAATCCCGAGGATCCCCGCATGCGCTCCCTGGTGGATAACCCCGACATCTATTTCCAGCTGCGCGAGTCCAACAACACCGACTATGCCCAGCTGCCCGACGTGGTGGAGGACTACATGGCTCAGATCAGCAAGCTGACCGGCCGTGAGTATCACCTGTTCAACTACTACGGCGCACCTGACGCCGAGCGCGTCATCGTGGCCATGGGCTCCGTGTCCGGCTGCGCCCAGGAGGTCGTCAACTACCTGAACGCCAAGGGCGAGAAGGTGGGCTTCCTGCAGGTGCACCTGTTCCGTCCCTTCTCCGCCAAGCATCTGCTGGCGGCTATGCCCAAGACGGTAAAGAAGATCGCCGTTCTGGATCGCGTGAAGGAAGCCGGCTCCATCGGTGAGCCTCTGTACGAGGATATCTGCGCCGCCTACATCAACGACGCCAATCGTCCCCTGATCTACGCCGGCCGCTATGGCCTGTCCTCCAAGGACACCACCCCCGCCCAGATCAAGGCCGTGTTCGACAACCTGACGCTGGACGAGCCCAAGAACCACTTCACCATCGGCATCGAGGACGATGTGACCCATCTGTCCCTGCCCGTGGGCGCTCCCCTGCTGACCGAGCCGGAGGGCACTATCGCCTGCAAGTTCTGGGGTCTGGGCTCCGACGGTACCGTGGGTGCCAACAAGAACTCCATCAAGATCATCGGCGAGACCACCGATATGTACTGCCAGGCGTACTTCGAGTATGATACCAAGAAGTCCTTCGGTATCACCAAGAGCCACCTGCGCTTCGGCAAGCACCCCATCAGCTCTACTTACTACGTCTCCAACGCGGACTTCATCGCCTGCCACAACCAGACGTATCTGACCAAGTACGACATCATCTCCGAGCTGAAGCCCCACGGCAGCTTCCTGCTGAACTGCGAGTGGACGGAGAACGAGCTGGAGCAGCACATCCCCGGCGATATCCTGAAGTACATTGCCGAGAATGATATCAAGTTCTACATCATCGACGCCAACAAGGAATCTCAGGCCCTGGGGCTGGGCAACCGCTCCAACATGGTGCTGCAGGCCGCCTTCTTCAAGCTGGCCAACGTCATCCCCGTTGAGGACGCCGTGGAGCACATGAAGGCCGCCGTCAAGAAGACCTATGGCCTGAAGGGCGAGAAGATCGTCAACATGAACATCGCCGCCGTGGACGCCGGTATCAACGCCCTGGTGGAGGTGAAGGTGAAGCCCGAGTGGAAGAACCTGTCCGGCGCCGCCATCAAGCCCGCCGCCGACGATCTGCCCTACGTCATCAAGAACATTCTGGTGCCCATCAACGCCCAGAAGGGCGACAACCTGCCTGTCTCCGCCTTCAAGGGCATGGAGGACGGCACCATGCCGCTGGGCACCTCCCGCTATGAGAAGCGCGGCATCGCCACCCATCTGCCCGTGTGGGACGCCACCGAGTGCCTGCAGTGCAACATGTGCTCCTTCGTCTGCCCCCATGCCGTCATCCGTCCCTTCCTGCTGGACGAGGCTGAAGCCGCCAACGCCCCCGAGGGTCTGGTGATGGTGGACGCCAAGGGTCCCCAGCTTGCCGGTATGAAGTACGCCATGGGCGTGTCCACCCTGGACTGCACCAGCTGCGGCAGCTGCGTCTCCTCCTGCCCCAAGGGCGGCAAGGCTCTGAAGATGGTGCCCGCCCACGAGGTGTCTCTGGATCAGACCAACTGGGAGTACCTGTTCAACCTGCCCATCAAGGGTGACAAGGTGGATAAGTTCAGCCTGAAGGGCAGCCAGTTCAAGCAGCCTCTGGTGGAGTTCAACGGCGCCTGCGCCGGCTGCGGCGAGACCCCCTATATCAAGCTGCTGACCCAGCTGTTCGGCGACAAGATGTATCTGGCCAACGCCACCGGCTGCACCCAGGCCTGGGGCGCGGCAATGCCCTGCGTTCCCTACTGCAAGAACCAGGAGGGCAAGGGCGTGGCATGGTCCAACTCCCTGTTCGAGAACAATGCCGAGTTCTCCTATGGTATGTGCCTGGCTGTCAAGCAGCTGCGCGACTGCGTCACCGGCTATGTGAAGGAGCTGGACGCCCTCACCAAGGATGAGGCGGTCAAGGCCGCTATCGCCAAGTACCTGGAGACCTATGACGATCTGGATGCCTCCACGCCCGCCACCGCCGCTCTAGTGGCCGTGCTGGAGAGCAGCAAGCTCTCCGCCGACGAGCAGAAGATCGTGGACGAGATCCTGAAGCGCAAGAAGGATCTGTCCAAGAAGACCATGTGGATGTACGGCGGCGACGGCTGGGCCTACGACATCGGCTACGGCGGTCTGGATCACGTTTTCGCCATGGGCGAGGATGTGAACGTGCTGCTGGTGGATACCGAGGTGTACTCCAACACCGGCGGACAGTCCTCCAAGGCCACCCCCGTGGGCGCTGTGGCACAGTTCCAGGCCAGCGGTAAGAAGACCAAGAAGAAAGACCTTGGCATGCTGATGATGACCTATGACAACGTCTATGTGGCCCAGTGCTCCATGGGCGCCAACCCCAACCAGCTGATCAAGGCCATCAAGGAAGCCGAAGCCCACAAGGGCCCCTCTCTGGTGATCTGCTACGCGCCCTGCATCAACCACGGCATCAAGAAGGGCATGAACAATGTCCAGCAGGAGATGAAGGACGCCGTCGCTTCCGGTTACTGGAATCTGTATCGCTACGATCCCAGCACCAAGAAGTTCTCCCTGGATTCCAAGGAGCCCACCATGCCTCTGTATGACTTCATGAAGGGCGAGGTGCGTTACGCTTCTCTGGAGCTGAGCTTCCCCGAGAACGCCAAGACCCTGTTTGCCGAGGCGGAAGAGGATGCCAAGACCAAGTACGAATCCTACAAGCGCCGCAGCGAGAACTAAGCAAACCGAAAAAATCTCCGGTCTTGCGACCGGAGATTTTTTATGCGGCCGCCCGGCGGTGGGTGCTTTTCCAAAACTGGCAGCGATTGCATTTGCATTACGGCGCATGGCACGGTATAATGACGGTGTTCTTGCAAGAGCAAATCCAAAACCAGGAGGTCACAGAAATGTTCTGCAACTTTGACTGCGCTTCCCTGCTGAAGATGCTGTGCAGCTTCTTTGGCTGCTGACACAGGCGTATACACGACGGGCCGTCAGCCTACCGAAACGGTTGGTTGGCGGCCTTTCGCTATGCTTATGTTTATCTCCTGTTAAGGTCATCTAATATTGAACATTAGGTCGGTTTTTTGTCCATTTTGTAACCTTTTCCGCCTTTACTTCCCGCACGGAATATAGTATACTATTGCATAACTGGGGGATGCAGGATCTTAAAAAGCGCAAAACGAAAGGAGAACAAGTATGAAGAAAAGAGTGATCAGCCTGGTACTGTGCCTGCTCATGGCGCTGTCGCTGATTCCCACCACAGCGTTCGCTGTGGATGCAGACCCATCTGCGGAGGCCGGTTCCACCGGCACTGCCGGTGAAGTCACCGTTAATAAGACCGCCGCACCTGTCGAAGGTATGGTCAATACCTGGGACATCACCCTGACCGTTACGGCAAAGGATCCTACGCCCGCGCCTCCCAATGCACAGGATGTTGTCCTCGTTATCGACAACTCTAATTCGATGTACGATAGTAATTGGTTTTCTCACTCCCGTATGTATTATGCCAAGGCCGCTGCTAAGAAATTTATTGATTCCCTTTTGCCCACAGGCAGCGGCAACCGTGTCGCCATCGTCTATTTTGGCAACGACGCGCATTCTAACAACGCTTTTTATGGCGCTGATAATAAGAAGGGCGCAAAGGACTATGTCGATAGTATTTCTAAGCATAGCGATGAATATCAGGGCGGTACCAATATCCAGGCTGCTATCAATTCTGCCGCTGGTCTTTTAGCTGGCAGTACCAATAGCAATAAGAGCATTGTTCTTTTAAGTGACGGTGAGCCCACATATGCCTATTCCAATAATAACTTGGTCGGTAATGGTCAATGGGCTACTGACGAAGTTAAAACACTGACCACCGATGCTGCCAGTGCGGCTAAAACGGCAGGTATTACGATCTACTCTGTCGCATTTCTGTCTGACTCTCAAGTTCTGAAAGACTGTGCAACATCTGCTGATAAATACTACCGCGTTAATAACAATGATGGTGTCAACAGACTGAGTAAGATCTTCGAGACGGTTGCCGTTGAGATCAACGGCGCATGCAAGAGCGCTTCTGTTACTGACACTATGGCTCCCGGCTTTGTGGTCGTTGGCAGTGTCGACGACGCTACAGTCGATGGTAATACGTTGACCTGGAACATCGGTGATGTCGTTAATCAAACCAAGACGCTGACCTATCGTGTCACGGTGAGCGACGATATCCTGAACGCTGATAAAGCAGAAAATGGTCTTTATCCCACCAATGCCTCGGCAACACTGTCTTATACCGATGAGAATAAGGATTCTGCCAGCAAGACGTTCCCTGTTCCCACTGTCCCTGTTACTACCTTCACCGTCCAGAAGGTAATGGAAAACGCTCCTGCTGACGCCACGTTTGAGATCAAGTTCACCAACGGTGACAAGACCGAAGCGTACAACCTGAAGGCCGGTGAGACAACGACGGTCGTTCCCTCTGCCAATAATAAATTTGGCAACGCCGCCACTTGGGCGATCAGTGAAACGGTCGCCGCAGATTACGCTGCGCCTTCTATCACGGTCAACGGTCAGGCTTCCGAGCAGTTGGTTCTGGCTGCCACCTCCACTCTGACGGCAAATGTAGCGCATGCGGTCGTCGTTACCAATGCAAAGGCCGTATATACAGTGACAATCCCCATCACTAAGGTGATTCGGATCGCCACCGACAGCATCCAGCCCGCTTCTATCCCCAGCTTTACCTTCGTGGCTTTCCTGGGCGACAAAGAAGTCGGCAGACTGGAGCTCAAAGACGCAACGGATAACCTTGACGGCACCTACTCCGGTAATCTGAATGTCACCCTGACCGCAGATGAGCTGAAGCAGAGTGGGCTTACACTGACGATCAAGGAGGAAGCCGGTTCCTCCGCCCATTGGACGTATGATTCCAACTCCTACAATGTCTCTGTCGTGCTTGGCGGTGATACGCCTAGCGTGGAGAACAGCAACGTCACCTTCACCAACGAGTACAACTACTGCCCCACCACCAGCATCGACGTGACCAAGAGCTGGGATGACATGGACAACAAGTTCGGCCTGCGACCCGATTCCATCACCGTGCAGCTGTATACCACTGACGCAAACGGCGAAAATCTGACGGCAGTCACCGGCAAGACCCTGACCCTGACGGCCAAAACAGCTGGAAGGGCGCCTTCGCCGATCTGCCCCAGTTCAACAAGGACGGCTCCGCGATCTATTACACCGTTGCGGAAGTCAACGCTTCCGATCGGTATACAAGCACCGTAGCAAAGGATAACAACGGCAATTTCACCATCACCAACACGCTGAAAACCGGCGATCTGGTGATCACGAAGGTGCTGAAGAACGCTCCCGTTGCCGCGGACAATCAGAAGTTCCAGTTCCGGATCATGCAGAATGGCAAGCAGATCGGTGAGATCATCGAGATCACCGGTGCCGGTTCCTCCCCCCGCATTGCTCTGCCTATCGGCAGCTACACCGTGGAGGAGATCGCCGATTCCGCCAAGATCACGAACTACGAGGTAACCACCACGGTCGTTTACAGCGTACCTGTTGAGGTAATGATCTCCGCGCTCTCCACCACTGATCCCGAGCCCGACGTTCGCGCAGCCGAAGTGGTGCGGAACGGCATCACTCAGGTCACCGTGACCAACGCCTACGAAAAGACCATCACCGACATCGAGGTCACCAAGGCTTGGGAAAACGTTGACGGTATCGACGTGTCCAAGTACGAGATCAAGGTCGAGCTGTACGCGAACGGTCAGCCCACTGGCAAGATCCTCACCCTGACCAAGGCCGGTAACTGGACTGGTAAGTTCGAAAATCTTGACATCAAAGACAAGGACGGCAAGGTCATCACCTATGCCGTGGTAGAGACCAACGTTCCCAAGGACTTCACGTCTATCGACGGTACCAAGGAGAACAACTACACGGTCACCAATATCCACGACTATGAGATTGAGATCCCCTTCACCAAGGTCGTCAAGAAGGCGCCCGGCAGCAACAACCCCGGCAAGGCCACCTTCACCTTTGTTGCCTACTATATGGACGCCAACAATGCGCCGGTCAACGTGGGCACCGCCACGGTCGAGACCAACGGCGAGGGCACCTATTCCGGCAAGATCAAGGTCAAGCTCTCCGCAGGACTGCCCGATGATTCCATTGAGCTGATGCTGGCGGAGGTCAAGGGCGCTCCCGGCAGCTGGACTTACGCTGATACTGTGTACAACGTGCATATCACCGGCGTCAGCACCGATAAGCCCACCGTGACGATCAGCCTGGCAAATAAGCTGGTCGAAAAGGCGATCTTCACCAACACCTACAGCTACACCTATACGCCTCCCAGACCCAGACCCAATCCCAAGCCGGTCCCCTCTGCCAAGACCGGCGATATGGGCATCGCGCTGTACGCGCTGACCTCCCTGCTGTCCCTGAGCGGCACGGCGCTGGTCATCAAGAAGCGCAAGGACGAGGAGTAAGCCTCCCCTGACACGGCGCAGCATCTGATACGCAAAACGCCCCCGGACATTTGTCCGGGGCGTTCTTCTGTATCCTGCTTTTACGACGGTGAGGTGATCTTCAGCCCCACGATGCCGATCAGCAGCAGGGCGGCAAAGAACATGCGCCACGCGGTGGCCGGCTCCTTGAACAGCACCAGGCCCAAGATCACCGCGCCCAGCGCGCCGATGCCCGTCCAGATGCCGTAGGCCGTGCCCAGGGGCAGCGTCTTCATGGCCTGCGACAGCAGGCCGAAGCTGACCAGCATCCCCACGACGGTCAATGCGGAAAAGCCCAGCTTTGTAAAGCCCTCCGACAGCTTCAGACAGGTGGACCAGAACACCTCCATCAGTCCGGCAATTCCCAGAAATACCCATGCCATAGGTGGAAACCCTCCCAAAAACAAAAATAGCGCCCCTCCTGCATCTTCAATGGCCTAACGATGCAGGAAAAACGCGCAAACTCACCCGGCGGCGAATCCTGTGAGTTACTTTATCACAATTAATTTCCCCCGTCAAGGGCAGTTTTTTCGTATAAAGCACATTTTTTCGCCGCGCAATCCCTTGCAAACTATGGGAGATTATGGTATCTTATTACCATCAAAATTTACGATATCTGAACGAACGGAAACGCCGCGCCGCACCGGATCGTAGAAAGGACAAATGTTACATATATGATTGACTTTGAAAACGGGGCCATATTCAAGCTCAAGCCCGACAATGGCAAGAGCGCCCGCCTAGTGGAAGACCTCCTGATCCCCGGCGAGACCGTGATTGGCTCGTATACCGTTGTGCGCGACTTTGTGGTGTTCACCGACAAGCGCGTGATCTCCTGTAATATGCAGGGTGTTACAGGTGTGAAACGGGATTTTACTTCTATGCCTTACAGCAAGATCTCCGTATTCTCCATCGAAACTGCCGGGATCTTGGATCTGGACAGTGAATTGGAGATGTATTTTTCAGGTTTAGGACGGGTTCATTTCGATTTTACAGGCAGCAGCGATATCCGGGCCATCGGCCAGGCCATCGCAAAATACGCACTGCAATAGGCTGTTCCCGCGCCCGAGGAAGATCGTCCCATGAAGAACGAGCCTGTCCCCACTCTGCCGCCCGCCGCGCTGAAGGCGCTGCGGCGCTATGTGTCCTACGGCTGGATGCCTGCCATTACCTCCAGCCTGCTGAACCGTCAATTCGGTCTCTCCCTGAAAGCCCACGATATTGCGCTGATCCTCGCCCAGCCCGACCCCTTCATGGCATGCGAGGAAGCGGAAAATCGTCACGATGAACCTGAAAATGCCTGATGACAGCACCGCCTGCCGCATGTGCGGCAGGCGGTGCTTTTATGCTCTTATCCTTCAAAAATGTGGACAAATCACCACATTCAGGCCTTCATGCCCTCGGCAACCGCCACAGCGACGGCGACGGTAGCGCCGACCATGGGGTTGTTGCCCATACCCAGGAAGCCCATCATCTCCACATGAGCGGGGACGGAGCTGGAGCCGGCGAACTGGGCGTCGGAGTGCATACGGCCCATGGTGTCGGTCATGCCGTAGCTGGCGGGGCCGGCGGCCATGTTGTCGGGATGCAGGGTGCGGCCGGTACCGCCGCCGGAAGCCACGGAGAAGTACTTCTTGCCCTGCTCGATACATTCCTTCTTATAGGTGCCCGCCACAGGATGCTGGAAGCGGGTGGGGTTGGTGGAGTTGCCGGTGATGGACACATCCACGCCCTCGTGGTGCATGATGGCCACGCCCTCGCGGACGTCATCCGCGCCGTAGCAGCGGACATCGGCGCGCTCCGTCTCGGAGTAGCGGATCTCCCGGACGATGTTGAGCTTACCGGTATAGTAGTCGAACTGGGTCTGCACATAGGTGAAGCCGTTGATGCGGCTGATGATCTGGGCGGCGTCCTTGCCCAGGCCGTTCAGGATGACGCGCAGGGGCTGCTCGCGGGCCTTGTTGGCGTTCTTGACGATGCCGATGGCGCCCTCGGCGGCGGCGAAGGACTCGTGGCCGGCCAGGAAGGCGAAGCACTTGGACTCGTCGCTCAGCAGCATGGCGCCCAGGTTGCCGTGACCCAGACCCACCTTACGGTCCTCGGCCACGGAGCCGTCGATGCAGAAGGACTGCAGGCCCACGCCGATCAGCTTGGCAGCCTCGGCAGCGGTCTTGACGCCGGACTTGATGGCGATGGCCGCACCCACGGTGTACGCCCAGCAGGCGTTCTCGAAGCAGATGGGCTGGATGCCCTTCACGATCTCATAGGGATCAAAGCCCTTGGCCTTGCAGATCTCGCGGCACTCCTCCACAGAGCCGATGCCGTACTGGGCGAGGACGCCGTTGATCTTGTCGATTCTTCTCTCGTAACTTTCAAACAGAGCCATGATTTCGTCCTCCTCCCTTATTCATGACGGGGGTCAATATACTTGACCGCGCTGTCCCACTGGCCATAGTGGCCGGTGGCCTTCTTCAGTGCCTCGTTGGCGTCGTCGCCCTTCTTGATGAAGTCCATCATCTTGCCCAGGCTGATGAACTCGTAGCCGATGATCTCATCGTCCTTGTTCAGCGCCAGACGGCTGCAATAGCCTTCGGCCATCTCCAGATAGCGGGGACCCTTCTCCTTGGTGGCGAACATGGTGCCCACCTGGGAGCGCAGGCCCTTGCCCAGATCCTCCAGGGAAGCGCCCACGGACAGGCCGCCCTCGGAGAACGCGGACTGGGTGCGGCCATAGACGATCTGCAGGAACAGCTCCCGCATGGCGGTGTTGATGGCGTCGCACACCAGGTCGGTATTCAGTGCCTCCAGAATGGTCTTGCCGATCAGGATCTCGGAAGCCATGGCGGCGGAATGGGTCATGCCGGAGCAGCCGATGGTCTCCACCAGCGCTTCCTCAATGACGCCGTTTTTCACATTCAGGGTCAGCTTACAGGCGCCCTGCTGGGGCGCGCACCAGCCGATACCATGGGTAAAGCCGGAGATGTCGCTGATCTCCTTGGCCTGCACCCACTTGCCCTCTTCGGGAATGGGAGCCGGGCCGTGATAAGCGCCCTTAGCCACAGGGCACATATGCTGAACCTCAGTCGTATAGATCATAATGACGATGTTCCTTTCTTTGTTTTGAAATGATCGCCGGGATCCCCCGGAGGTGTCCTGATTTTTATTATAGCAGACTTAAAAACTTTTTGCAAGAAACATTCCAAACATTTGGTGCTTATTTTGCCGCTACAAAGCCCACCTTGCGCTGCACCTTGCTGAGGGTCTTCAGCGCCAGACGGTGGGCACGCTCGGCGCCCTCCTGATAGACGTTCTCCAGATAGGCCTTGTCGTCCATGATGCGCTGGCTCTCCTCCCGGATGGGACGCAGCAGCTCCACCACGGCCTCGCCCACGGCGGGCTTGAACACGCCGTAGCCCTGGCCCTTAAACTCTGCCTCTGCCTCCTGCAGCGTCTTGCCGGTGGCGGCGCAGTAGATGGTCAGCAGGTTGGAGATACCGGCCTTGTTCTCCTTGTCGTACTTGACGGCGGTCTCGCAGTCGGTGACGGCCCGCTTGAACTTCTTCATGATGACCTCGGGGGCGTCCATCAGGTTCACGCAGCCGTCCGGCAGGGACTTGCTCATCTTGGTGGTGGGATCGTCCAGGGACATGAGCCGGGCGCCTACCTTGGGGATGAAGGCCTCCGGCAGCACGAAGGTGTCGCTGTACACGCTGTTGAAGCGCTGGGCGATGTCGCGGGTCAGCTCTACATGCTGGCGCTGATCCTCGCCCACCGGCACCAGATCCGCCTGATACAACAGGATGTCGGCGGCCATCAGCACGGGATAGGTGAACAGGCCCGCCGTGATGTTGTCGGCGTGCTGGGCGGCCTTGGCCTTGAACTGGGTCATACGGCTCAGCTCACCGAACTGGGTATAGCAGCCCAGGATCCAGCCCAGCTCCGCATGCTGGGGAACGTGGCTCTGGATGAACATGATGTTCTTCTGGGGATCCAGGCCGCAGGCGATATACTGGGCCAACTGGTTGACGCTGCGCTTGCGCAGCGTGGCGGGATCCTGCCGCACGGTGATGGCATGCATGTCCACGATGCAGTACAGGCAGTCGTACTCGTCCTGCAGGTCCACCCAATTCTTGATGGCGCCCATGTAGGAGCCCAGCGTCAGCTCGCCGGAGGGCTGGATGCCGCTGAAGATTCTTTTTTTCGTATCAGCCATTTTCTACCTCACATTGTCGCGGGCGCTGCGCCCGCTTTCTTCTTGCGTCTCTATCCTATCACGTTTGGTGCAAAAAATCAATGGAATCCCACGATCGTCATTGACTTTTCCCCAGAAAACCATATAATAGATAGGTAATTTGTCAAAATGCCGGAGGTAATTGATATGGCGATGGATATGAACTATTTTACCCAGATGGAGGAAAGAATTCCCCACGGAAAGGTGCGTACCCGTTTCGCGCCGTCTCCCACCGGCTATATGCATGTGGGCAACCTGCGCACGGCGCTGTATACCTGGCTGATCGCCCGCAATCAAGGCGGCACCTTCATCCTGCGGATCGAGGACACCGACCAGGGCCGTCTGGTGGAGGGCGCTACCGACGTGATCTACCGCACTATGGCTGAGTGCGGCCTGAACCACGATGAGGGCCCCGATGTGGGCGGCCCCGTGGCGCCCTATATCCAGTCCCAGCGCCGGGACACCTATGGCCATTACGCCCGTCTGCTGGTGGAAAAGGGCGGCGCGTACTACTGCTTCTGCGAAAAGGCGGAGTCCGAGGAGGATTCCTGCGAGTTCGACCGCGCCGCCGATCCCTGCCGCGATATGCCCCTGGAGGAGGCCCTGAAGCGTGTGGAAGCGGGTGAACCCTACGTCATCCGCCAGAAGATCCCCGCCGAGGGCACCACCACCTTCCACGACGCCATCTTCGGCGACATTACCGTGGAGAACAGCACCCTAGACGATCAGGTGCTGCTGAAGCGGGACGGACTGCCCACCTATAACTTCGCCAATGTCATCGACGATCACCTGATGGGCATCACCCATGTGGTGCGGGGCAGCGAATACCTGTCCTCCGCCCCCAAGTACGATCTGCTGTACCACGCCTTCGGCTGGGAGGTACCCACCTACGTCCACT
>ENA-UOOA01002882-UOOA01002882.1-human-gut-metagenome-genome-assembly--contig:-P61old-NODE-2882-length-22843-cov-16.994646_pt1 | contig 22843 bp, 17 predicted proteins | sample MGYA00242467_ERZ724014 | MGnify/ENA metagenome assembly ERZ724014 | reverse complement strand
CCGTGTCCGACGGCAGGCGGTAGCGCCCTTTGGCGTCGGTGCGCACGATCGTGCGGCCGTCCGTGACGCAAACTCCCGTCACGCCCCTGCCGGAAGCCGTCACGCGGCCGCACAGATCGATCGTGCGCGTGGCCGCCCGCCCCGTGACGGAAAGAGACGAGGCGGCGAGCAGCGCCGCAAAGAGGATGAACGCGCTGGTTTTCATTTCACGGGTTCGAGAACGGCGGCCCATCCGCCTCCGGGGGCCATCCTTAAGGCGACCGTATCGTCGCGCGTGACTTCGCGGGTTTCGGTGCGGTAATCCCGCGCGATGCGGTCGGCATTCACCCCGTCGGCGAAGACCTTCATGCGGTAGCGGCCACCGTCGAGGAACTTCAGCGGGGCCTCCAGCGTGCGGGCCGTCCAGTCGGTGATGGCTCCGATGTACCACTTCTCACCGCTGCGGCGCGCCACGGCGGCGTACTCTCCCACCGAGGCGGCGAGCCCCACCGTTTCGTCCCACACGGTCGGCACGGCGGCGATGAAGGCCGTGAACTCCGCTTCGCGCAGGTAGTGCGACGGCGAGTCGCAGAGCATCTGAAGCGGACTTTCGAAGACGACGTACAGCGCCGCCTGATGGGCGCGCGTGCCCTGGCTCATCGGGTTGTCCCAACTGATGGCGAAATCGGCCCGGGTGGCGTTGCGCGTGGCGCCGGGCGTGTAGTCCATCGGTCCGGCGACCATGCGCGTGAAGGGCAGCGTGCAGTCGTGGACGGGCGAAATGTCGGTCGAGCATTTGTCGTGCTCCATGCCGTAAACCCCTTCGAACGAGAGGACGTTGGGGTACTTGCGCTGCAATCCCGCTGGTTTGAACGACCCGTGGAAATCCACGATCAGACCGCGGTCGAACGCCGCGCGGGCGATCTCATCGTAAAATCGGACCATCTCCTGATCGGACCGCTGCATGAAGTCGATCTTGATGCCCTTCACGCCCCAGTCGCGGTAGGTGTCCAGGATGCCTTCCAGGTCCTTCTTCATGGGGTTCCAGAGCGTCCAGAGCACCACGCCGACGCCCTTTTCGCGGCCGTGGCGGATCAGCTCCCCGAGGTCGATCTCCCGGCGCGGCTCCTTGATATTGAGCGTGCTCACGGACCACCCTTCGTCCAGCAGGATGTAGTCGATGCCGTATTTGGCCGCGAAATCGATGTAGTACTTGTAGGTCGCGGTGTTGACCCCCGAGCGGAAACCGACCCCGTAGATATTGAGCGAATGCCACCACTCCCACGAAATCTTGCCCGGCCGCACCCACGAGGCGTTGCCTTCGACGGGTTTCGCCGCGAGCTGGTACGCGAGGTTGTTCTCCAGCAGCGCGCGGTCGTCGGGGTCGATGGTCACCACGCGCCACGGAAACGTGCGCGTGCCCCGGGTCCGGGCGATGTAGGGCGCTTTTTTCACCAGCTCCTCGTTGCGGTCCGAACCCTCCCTGAGCCGGGCTTCGAGCACCACGGGCGGGAACTGCGCGCGGAGGCTGTGTCCCTCGCCGCCGAACAGGAACAGGCAGGGATAGTCCTCCAGATCGGTTTCCGTCACGACCATGCGCGTGCCGCGCGGCGAGGAGAACCAAACGGGCAGGTAGGCGTAACGCTTCGCGTCGAGCTCCGAGAGGTGCTTGCGGTCGAAGAACGCTTCGCAGTGGGAGATGAAATCGGGGTTCTCCTCGCGGGGCCAGAGGGTCTCGAAATCGGCGGCGAAATTCAGCTCGGCGGTCTCCGACTCGATGTCGACGGTCCCCTTTCGCGCCGTTTCAAAACGGTAGACCGCGCCGTTGTCGTAGACCCGGAAGCGGACGGCCCAGCCGCCGCGGAACGTAAGCAGAAGCTCTTCGCAGCGATCGTGCAGCGTGCGGAACTTGGTCGGAACGGGCGCCGTGCTGCGCTCGTCGATGCGCCGCCGTTCGGCCCGCCGCACGACGGGCGCCGCGCCGAACGGCTCGGCCCCGGCGATCTTCATGCCGATGCGGCTTGCGTCGAGCAGCCGTTCGCCCTCGCGCGTGACGCTCCAGCGCAGTTCGGGCGCGGTCGATACCGTCACCGTGATTTTTCCGTCGGGAGATATCGCCGTGTACTCTTCGGCCCGGAGCCCCGAAGCCCCGGCCAGCACGGCTGCGGCGATAAGAAGGAGTTTTTTCATGGTGCAACTGTTTTACTTATTCGGTTGCCGCCTCCGCTTCGTAACGGTCGATGCCCCGCTTGATGGCGGCCCACATATCGTTGTTGATGACATGAACGATGTCGAAGACCATCAGCCCGGCCGTGCGTTTGAGGCAGTAATAGCAGGCTTCCTCGATGTCGAATGTCTTCTGCGAGCAATCCACCGTCGCGTAATAGGTACAGGCGTTGAGCAGGAAGCGCTCGGCACGGTTGATACCGTATTCGATCGACTCGCCGTCGTCGGGTCCGTACACGCGGGGCAGGTAGGTCCCCAGCAGGAACGTGTCGAGCTGATCGGCGAAACCGGTCTGGTGGTAATTGATCGAACACCAAGAGTTGAACGACCACGCATCCTGATCCGTTAGCGGACGGAACGCCTTGCTGGCCCAGTTCTGTCCGTTGGCATAGAGTGCGCCCCACCACGAAGCGGCCCAATATTCCAATTTTACGTCCGGTTTGATTGCCTTGATCTCCTTGCGAACGCGGGCTACGAAGTCGTGGATTATCATCGAGCGGAACTCCCACCACTCTTTGTAGTATTTGCCGGGGACTCTTTCGCCGGAAGCGTTGTAGGTGAAGACATCGCCCGGCCACGTCTCGACGAGTCCGCCAATGTACTTTTCGAACGCCTCTTTGGATGCTTCCGAGAAATCGCTCTGATAGTCCGGAAAACGGCAGTAGTCGAGCGCGTAGGCATCGAAATCGTAGTTGGTGACTATTTCACGAATGAAACGCAGGGCGAACTCCTGAACTTCGGGCAGGACGGGATTGAGGAACGCTGCGACCTTCGTGGGGTCATCCTTGATGTCGACCATGCCCTCGGGCTTGTATTGCATGCAGGTTTTCCCCTTCCATGTCGTGCCCCGGTAGGCGGGTCCCTGTCTGGTGCTGGGCATGCCCATGGGGAATACGGTGGTCGAGACGGTCACTTTCAGGTTCCGTTTATGTGCCTCGTCGAGGAAAAACTGGAGGTAGTCCCAACCTCTGTCGGCAACGTTAACTGAACCGATAGTCGTCGCTTGGGTCATGAACTCGCTTTTGTAGAGTACGTCCCCCTCGACGGGCTTCACATCCACGACGATCTTGTTGAATCCCGCTTCCTGTGTTTTGTCGAGCATGGCGATGATACCGGCCTGTGTCGAGAATCGCTGGAAGTTGGCCTCGGCATCGAACCAGAGCATTTTTTCCTTTCCCTCTGAGGGTTCCGGTTTCGGATCGGGGTTCGGCCCGGGTTGCGGCTTGTCGAGTTCCGGAGGGGTTTTATGCGATTCCGTGCAGGCGGACGGAATCGCCGCCATCAGCAGGACACAAAGTATCAGGATGGATTTTTTCATCTTGTCATTTTTGAGTTTTCTGTTCTTTTTCAGCCCGGTCGATACCACGTTTGATGTCATCCCATAGATCGTTTTCGATGACCTGAATGATGTCGAAGACCATCACTCCGTCCGTGCGCGAAAGACACAGGTATACGGCGTCTTCGAACTGATCGACATGGTTCTGGGCGTAGAGCGAACCGTAGACCGCACAGTCGCCGTCGACATCCTTCAGCGAGCGGGCGAGACCGTATTCGATCGATTCGGGGTCATCCATGCCCCATACCTTTTCGAGGTAGGTTCCCGTGATGAAGACATCGAGCAGATCGGCGAATCCGGTGCGGTTGTAGGTCGGCGTGGCCCAATCGTCGAGATAGGCTTCGTGGAAGCGCGAACGCGGGCTGGCCCAGTTCTGGCCCTGTGTGTAGATGGCGTGCAGCCACGAGGCGGCCCAATACTCCAGTTTCACGCCGGGCTGGGTCCGTTCGATAAGCGTGCGCACTTCGGCGATGAAGTCGCGGATGACGCCCGAGCGGAACTCCCACCACTGTTTATAGTAGGGGCCAGCCACGCGGGCTCCGTTGGCGTCGTAGGTGAATATATCCTCCGGGAAACGGTCGATGCCGTGTCCGAGGTAGGTTTCGAACGCTTCGCGCGAAGCGGGCGAGAAATCGCTCTCAGCATCGGGGAAGCGGCAATAGTCGAGGGCATAGCCGTCGAACTTGTATTTTGTGAGCAGTTCGTGTGCGAAACGCAGCACGTACTCCTGATTTTCGGGCAGTACGGGATTGAGGAACGCCGCGACTTTCGTCGGGTCGTCCTTGATGTCTTTCCTCCCTTCGGGCGTGTATTCGACACAGGTTCGGCCCGCCAGTTCCGGGTCGGAGTAGGCCGCTCCCTGGCGGAACGTGGTGAATCCCGCAGGGAAAATCATCGTCGAGACGGTCACTTTTAGTTCCCTTTTACGCGCTTCGTCGAGGAAGCATTGCAGGTAGTCCCAATCGCGGCGGACGGTGTCCGGACCAACGACGGTGAGCGGTTCCAGCATATCGCTTTCGTAGAGCACGGTGCCCGAAATGGGGCGCACGTCCACGACGATGTGGTTGAATCCGCACTCGACGGTGCGGTCCAAATAGTAGCGGATCGAATCCTGCGAAGCGAAGCGCTTGAAATTGGCCTCTGCGTCGAACCAGAGCATTTTGGGTTTTCCACCGTCGGCGGCGCGAAGCGTCCGGGCGGAGTTTCCGCCACAGGATATCGATGTCGCTGCAACGAAGAGGATGACTGTAAAAAAGGTGCTTATTTTCATGGGTCGTGTTAAAAGAACCGCATTCCTCCGGCCCGAGAACGGGCCCGGACCGGGAAGAATGCGGATTGATACGGTTTCGTCAAGACCTGTCGTGACAGGTGTAAGGTTTGTTAATCGTAAGTGATCTCCAGTTTCCAGCTCTTGACTGCGTGCCCGGGAACCAGTACGTATACGTAACCGCAGTTTTCCTTTTCGTTATACACGAATGTTCCGACGGGGCAGTAGGGGTTGGCGTCCGAGATCGCGTAATTGAGCGTCGCCTCGGCGGGGTTGAGCAGGAATTCGCCGTTCGAGTCCACGATCGAGACGTAGGTGCAGGGCCAGCCGGTGGTGAAGACGGCGGCATAAGCCTTTTCGTTGAACATGAAAGCGCGGATCGAACCTTTGGTGTAGTTACCCCAGTTGTTCGGACCGTTGGGCGCTGCTCCCGGAATCTGCTTCAGATTGAGCGAGGATGTGCCGTCCCAGCCTTCCCAGGTCAATACGTTGTGACCGCCGGCCACGGCATCCCACATGAACCAGGTGCCCGAAACCTCTCCCGAGCAGGCCGAAACCATCTGGCTCCACGAGCCGTCGTTCGAGGGCTGTCCGGTAAGCAGGTTGTAGTAGTCGCCACGCACGCCGTCGGCGAAACCCCAGCAGAAACTCGGGCCAGTGGCTACGCGTGCGCCCAATGCCGTAATGAGCGCTTTGCCTTCGACGAGGTTGCCGCCCACGGAGAGGAACGCTGCGATGGCGCTGTCCGACGGACCGAGGATCGTTTCGGCGGGCTGGTCGCATCCGTTCTTCCAGCAGGCGTACGTAACAGGAGCCGATCCACTCGTGCCGTCAGCGGTCAGTGAAGCGATCAGATGTCCTGCCTCGTCGTTAGCCAGCGAGGTGACCTGCAATCCGTCGTAACCGGTCATGTTCAGATTGCCTGCGGCAGCGAGCGTCTTGCCGTCGAATACCTTGGTGCCGATGACGATCTTGTCGCCGCTGACGCCGATTTGCAGGTATTTCGTGTGATCGGTGATGTCCATCTGAGTGGCCGTTTTCTCTGCCAGAGCACCGATCTTGGTATAGGAAACGACAACTTTTTCAACGGGCTTTGTTGTATAAATGCGGGTGGTCTTGCCGTCGGCTCCCGTCACCGTGAATGAAATCGGCTGCGTATAGTCGGCCGCCACGGAGGGATCGGGCGTGATGGTTGCGCCTTCGGAGAGTTTCACCGTGGCGGTGGCCGTCTTCATGGCTTCCAGCTGCGGCGTGGTATAGGCAAGGTCGATCGATTTGTCGTAGTCGTAGACATCGCCTGAAAGCGTTTCCCCTTCGGGGAGATTCAGAACGAAAGATTCGATACGGCATTTTTCGCCGCGGTCGATCTGCGGGCCGGGTTTGCTGATTTCCGGATCGTCGTCCGTACAGGCTGCAAACGACAGCGCGAGACCTGCCAGGGTGGCGTAAGCGAACAAATTGAACTTTTTCATATTGGTCGAGTTAATTTTAGACTTATTCATTCGTTGTAATTCGTTATCTGCGCGTGTAGAAAGCCCACAGCGTATAGGTTCGCGATCCATTGTCGCCTGCCCGAACCTTGATCTCCATCGGATCGGAGAGGTCTTTCAATCCCGACAGTGACGGATAGATATAGGTGTCATAAGCCACGTTTGCGCGTACCATCAGCTTTTTCACGTCGTATTTTTCACGAAGTTGTTTGGGAATGGGGAAGAAAATCTCGCCCGTCGTTTCGTCGATGATTCCTGCGATACCGGCTCCGCCTTCGGCGGGCTGGATTTCGATGGAATTAATCGTACTGTCCGTGTGGATGAATTCGTCTTCCGCTTCGGCGCATGATGTCGCAAGCGATGCGAATGCCGCTACGGCCAGTACTGCAAGATATTTACGGAGTTTCATAGTCGTTCTGTTTTTGCGGTTAATCATTAGATCCATCCGTCGTTGTTCGTACAGAGCGAATTGTTCGAACGCTCCGAAAGCGGAATGGCGAATCGGTAATAACGGTCGTAGAAGATGCGCTTGTGTCCGCCGTCGGCATCGACCTGCTCGTAGGTAAATGAACCGTCGGACTGTTTGGAGATCTTAACGCCGTGCACGTTCTGCCCGTCGATGACTTTTTCGGCCAGCCGCCAGCGGCGCAGGTCCCAGTAGCGGAAACCTTCGCCGGCCAACTCCACCTTGCGTTCGTGACGCACGTATTCCAGGAAGGTCTCCTTGTCGGCGGTGGCACGCGCGGGCAGTCCGACGCGGGCGCGGACATCGTTGAGCGCCTGCAGCGCTTCGGCGCTGTTCTTGTTCCAGTTCTCCATGGCAAGTGCCTCAGCCTTGTTCAGGAGGACCTCGGCATAGCGCAGTACGATCCAGTCCTGTCCCGAGCCGCTCGTGACCCACGTCTTGTCTCCGTCTATGAGGTATTTGCGCAGGTAATAACCCGTTACGGTCGTTCCGGCGGCTCCGGCGTTTTCATAGGCCTTGTATCCGTCCTTGCCGCCAACGAAGCTTTCGATCTTCCGCCCCATCCAATCGGCTCCGTTATAGAGAATCGTGGCGTAGAAGCGCGGTTCACGGTTCGCATAGGGATCCTTACCGTGTTTCTCCCAGGAGAAATTGCCGCCGTCGCCTGCCATTTCATAGCTGTCGACCAATTCGCTGGTGGGAACGAATCCCGAATAAACCTGCTTGCCTAACTCCTTTGTATCGCCCGAGGGCCGCACGTAGGCGTCGTAGGCATGGTCGATCACGCTGGATTTGAATTCTACGGCAAAGAGTACTTCGGGACTGTTGATGCCGAGTTCGAAGATTTTGGCATAGCCGTTCTTCGACAGGTCCAGATTACCCTCTGCCGTGGCGCAATCGCGTGCGGCCTGTGCGGCGACATCCCATTTTTCAGCGTAGAGCGCTACGCGGCTCAACAGACCGTATGCGGCTTTTTGAGTGGCGCGGCCCGAGTTGTCGCTGTCCCATTTCAAGGGCAGGTCGGGAGCCAGTTCCTTCAGTTCGTTAATGATGAAGCCCCAGCACTCTTCCTCCGTCGAACGGGCTTTGTCGTTCTGCTCAGGGCCGTCGACTTCGGTGCGAAGAATCACCCCGCCGTAAACCCGGCACAGCATGAAATAGGCGTAGGCACGGCAGAAACGCACTTCGGCGATACGAATCTTGAGCCAGTCCTCACCGAATTTGCTGCCGAATTCGGCCGCGTCGCGCAGGAATTCGTTTTCGTGGCGGATGCGGTCATAATGACTCGACCAGCACTCGAACGCACCGGCGGAGTTGCTGTTGAAAGCCGTTTCCTGGAGGAGCGTGGCGTTGAAGTTGTGGTTGTACTGATTCCAGGAGGTGCTTTTCAGGATGTCGGAATAGGCATCCGATAATCGGGGCGACGCATAGGCATCGCCGCCGCGCATCTCGGTGTTTGCCCCGAAGATGGAGTAGAGTCCGATGACGTATTTATCAGCCGTAGTGGTGGTGGACCAGACGGTCGCCGGCGAAAACCGGTCCGCCGGATTCAGGTCCAGCACGTCGGAACAGGAGGTGCCCAATACGACGGCCGCCAGACCGAGTATGAATATGATCTTTTTCATAGGTTCAGTTGCTTTAGCGGTTAGAAGGATAAATTGACTCCGATACTGTAGGTCCGCTGTTGCGGGTAGTAACCGTTGTTGACCGACGGCATTTCGGGGTCCACGTATTTGAATGCACTGAAAGTCAGCAGATTGGTTCCTGCCACGTAGATATTTACCCGGCCGATACCGGTATTTTTCAGAATGTGTTCGGGGAGCGAGTAGCCGATCTGGAGGTTCTTCAGACGAAGATATGCCCCGTTTTTCACCCACCAGGACGAAGGCCATGCGTTGTTGCCGTTGGCTACGGTGCTCAGACGCGGATAGTCGGCATTGCGGTTGTCTTCACGCCAGGCGCTCTCCACGAGATAATAGGGTGCGTTGCCGTTGCCGTAGAAAGGACGGGTGTACATCGTGTTGTCGAAAACGCCCGAATAGTATGCCGCGCTGAGCTGATAATCGCAGATGGCTACACCCTGCCAGAGGGCTGTAAGATAGAGGTTTTTCCATGCCACCTCCATATTGAGCGAGAAGTTCATCTCGGGGGTATAGCCGCGGCCGATTTTGATGAAGTCCTGCGACTGCTCGATCTTGCCGTCGCCGTTGACGTCGGCATACATCAGGTCACCCAGACGCTTCTCTCCCGAAGGAGCCGTCGGCGAATTGGCGATCTGCTCTTCGGTCTGATAGAGTCCGATCGCCTTGTACCCGTAGAGCGTACCCATCGGTTTGCCCAGGATGGCACGGTACATCGGATGGTTGTCGGAAATTTGTTTGGCGAGAACCCGGTTGCGGGCCCACGAGAGACTACCCGTCAGCGAATACCGCCAACCGCTGGCAAAGTGATTGTTGTGTTTTAGCACCAGCTCGAAGCCGCGGTTATCTACCTTGCCGGAGTTTTTGTATGACGGTACGTTGCCTCCCAGGGAGGGTGCGTAGGAACCGCCGACCTGTTCGAGGATATTGTCGGTAACCTTGTAGAACCAATCGAATTCGATGCCCAGTTTTCCGCCCCAAGCGTTCAGGTCCAGGCCCACGTTGAAACTGCGCGAACGCGACCAGGTAAGGTCCTTGTAGACATAGTTGCTGGTGTAATAGGTCGTCTGACCCTTGCCGCCTATGATATAGCTGTAGGAGGGTGCGGTCGATCTGTAGGATTGCACATAGAGATAAGGGCTCGTATCGTCCATACCCAGTTCGCCGTAAGAGGCGCGCAGCTTGAAGAAGTCGATTTTCGGGAGTGCCTGCTTGAAGAACTTCTCTTCGGACATGACCCAGCCGACGGCTGCGGACGGGAAGAATCCCCAGCGGTTTTCGGGGGCGAACTTGTAGGAACCGTCCGCGCGGAATGTAAATTCGACCAGATATTTCTTGTCAAATGCATAGTTGAAACGGCCGGCGTAGCTGGCGATACTCGTTTCGCTGAACGAACCGGTTACGGGGGTTGTGATGCCTTCCCACGTGGTGCCGATCGAAAGATCGACCGGATAGGGGGCGAAATACCCCGCCTTATAGCCGGTCATTGTGTCCGAGTAGGTTTTTTTCTGCTCGTAGAAGAACAGGCCGCCTACGCTGTGACGCCCGAATTCGCGGTTGTAGGTCAGCGTCGGGCGAACGATGAATCCGTCTCCGAACGACGACGATTTGTTGAAGCTGCTGTTGACATTGACTCCCGATGCATTCACGACTGTGGAATTCATCGTCGTGGGCGAGAATGACATCAGCTGGTACGATTGCAGCATATTGCGGTTGCCCGTATTCGAATAGTCGTATGCAACGTGTACGGCGGCCTTGAGTCCTTCAAGCGCCTTGATGCTGCCGAAATCGTATTCCAATTTGGCGTTTCCCTCGAACTGCCAGCGCTTCGTATCCTGAAAACCGCTCTTGTTGACCGCGGCAATGGGCTGCTGCGTGTATACGCCGCTCATATAACCTTGCGGCAGGTCATTATAGGTCGGAGCGATGATCGGCAACGAGAAGAGCGCCTGCGAGATGGGGTTGAACTCACCCTGCGTGCCAAGAGAGTATCCGGGTGCGTGGGTGTCTTCGCGGAATGCGGCGATATTGACGTTCAGATTGAAATTCTTGGCGATCTTCGTGTCGATGTTGGCGCGCACGTTGAAACGCTGGTAAGAGGTATTGGGCAGGATACCGTCCTGATTCATCATACCGATGCTCGTATAGTATTTTACGCGGTCGGTACCTCCCGTAGCGGAGATGTTGTGCTGGTGTGTGAAACCGTAGTTCTTGAAGAGCAGATCCATCCAGTCCGTTTCACCGTATATCCCTTTTTCCTTCATACCGGCGATCACCTCATCCGTCCACAGCGGATTCAATCCGTCCATCTCGCGAGCCTTGTTGTGCCAGCCGATGTAGTCCTGGGCGTTAAGCATCTCGGGCATGGCGACATTGGTGGTGAAAGTCGCCGAGCCGTCGTATGAAATGGTAGCAGCGCCCTTCGAGCCGGTTTTGGTGGTGATCAGAATAACGCCGTTGGCTCCGCGTACGCCGTAGATGGCCGAGGTGGCGGCATCCTTGAGGATGGAGATCGATTCGATGTCGTTGGGGTTGACCGTATTAATCATACGCTCCACCCCGTCGACGATGCAAAGCGGGCTGGAATTGTTGAACGAGGAGACTCCACGGACGAAGATCGTGGTGCCGTCGCTGCCGGGCTGTCCCGAACGCTGAATACTCGTCACTCCCGGCAATTTGCCGGTCATCATGTTCGATACGTTGGTCATCGGGGCCTTCAGCAACTCCTTGCTGGAGACCTGGGACACGGAGCCTACGAGAAACTGTCGTTTCTGTGTGCCGTATCCCACTACGACCACTTCATCCACCAGCGTGGCGTCCTCTTCCAGTTGGACGTTCAGGGTTTTGCGGCCGCGGACGGCCACTTCTGCAGTTTTGTAACCGAGGAAACTGAAGACCAGCACATCGTCGGAGGACAAGACCTCGATAGCATACTGTCCCTGTGCATCGGTGGTAGTTCCCCGGGTGTTGTCACCTTTTACGATGACCGTAGCACCCGAAATTTCCCCCCCCCTTGCGTCGGTCACTCTTCCGGAGACTGAAAGTCCTTGCGCCTCAGCCACATTGGTGCCTGTGATCGCCATGGAGACCACGGCTAATACGCTGCTCAATAGGCAGCGAATGCCTGAAGGTTTCATTTTGTAAACGTTTCTCATAAAATTAGGGTTGCAATAGGTTTAGATTTTTGTGACGGGAGACGTGCTCCGCTCGAAATGGTTGATTAAGGCATTTTTCGCATAGTTTTATGTTTGGGTTATTGGCACTCGTCGAGTATTTTCCAGCACTGGTACAGACCGCGAGGTACATGGAAACAGCCTTTCCATTTGCCGCCCTTGAGCGGGAGCAGCACCTCGCCGCGGCGGTTCAGATAGCCGAACCATTCGGGGTATTCGGGGTCCTTGAAATGCGACCAGGTGTAGTCGTGCAGCCGGAGGAACCAGTCGAGACACGCCTGCGAACCGGTGAGGCGGTATCCCTTGATCATCGCGATCATCGCTTCGATATGCACCCACCACAGTTTCTGGTCCCATTCGAGCTGCTGCTGCGGGTGTCCGAGCCGGTCCATGAAATAGAACAGGCCGCCGTACTCCTTGTCCCAGCCATATTCAGCCGTGTCGAGCGCAATCTTTACGGCCTTGTCGATCAGCGCCCGGTCGTTGAGCCGCACGCCGAGGTTCATGATGAACCACATAGCTTCGAGCGTGTGGCCGGGATTGATCTGCCGGCCTTCGAACGAGTCGGAGAGCTCGCCGTCCGCTGCGACGTTCTCGACGATCAGCCCCAGCTCCCCGCGGTAGAAGACCTCCATGACCTGGTGGATGCAATCCCGGATCGTCGCGTCGAGCAGCGCGGGGTCGATCATCTGCTCCGCTTCGAGCGCCATGTTGCAGAGGATCATCGGCAGGGCGAAATCCTTCAGGTCGCGCGTGCCCGGGACGGTCTTGCACCACGGTCCCTTGGGGTTGTCGCGTTTTTCGAGAATCCGCGCGAAGGTGCGCTTGGCGATTTCGGCATATTGGTCGCTGCCCGTGGCGAGAGCCGCCTGCGCGAAGGCCATCGTGGCGAACGTGTAGGAAAAGATGTTGTAGGGAGCCACGAGCGGCCGGCCTTCGCGCGTGAGCGAGAAGTACCAGTTGTAATTGCCGTCGTGGCCGTGTTTACGGAGGAACTCCGCCCCCTGTACGGCGCATTCGAGCCATTCGGGACGCTTCTCGACCTGGTTGTAGAGCATCGAAAACAGCCACACCTGCCGTCCCTGCAGCCAGACGAATTTGTCGGTGTCGTAGACGTCGCCCCCGCGGTCGAGGCAGGTGAAGTAGCCGCCGTATCGTTCGTCCTGCGAGTGGGTGAGCCAGAACGGAACCACGTTTTCGAGCAGTTCGTCCCGGTTCAGACACGCCAGTTGTTTGAAATCGATCATGGGAGGTTCTTTATTTTTTGTGTTGGAGATAGTTCATGTATTCCATATAGCGGTTGTAGAGGTGTCCCGCTTGGGTGTAGGACGAATTGGGGCTCATGAAGTGCGAGAATTCGAACGTGATGACATTCTGCATCCCGGCGCGCCGTGCGGCGTCGAGCTTGAAGAGGAGTTTCTCCCATTTGATCGGCAGGAAACGGATGGGCATGTCGCGGTCGAACGATTCGACGTTGGTCCAGCACTCCATGCCGTAGCGTTCGGCCAGCTCGCGGTTGACCACCAGGTAGTCGTAGAGTTCGTCGTAATCGACCTGTCCGTCCTGGAAAGCGAGGATGTCCACGGCTCCGGCGATGTCGCTCAGAATCGCGTCCCACTCGCGGCGGTGCTCCTCGACGGTGATCGCCTTGTCGCCGGCCATCACCTGATCGGTCTTGACGCCGTGGATGTAGGGCGAGATCATCGTCTTCAGCCCGCCCGATATCTCCTTGGCGTGCCGGCCCATCGCGGCGTATATCTTCGATACGTTGCGGGTGCGGCGGCTGATCTCCTGCGAGAGGTACCAGCCCCGGAACGATTTGTGGTGGCCGTATTTGGCCCACACCTCGTCGATGAGCTGCATGTTCAGTTCGATCTCCTTCTCATACTCTCCCACGTGCCAGTGGTAGCACGAGTCGTAGGTCCCGAACCAGAAATCCATTCCGTACTTGTCGGACAGCACGAGGAACATCTCCACCAGATCCACGGGCGGATACTTGACCTTTCCGGTCCGGAGCAGGCAATCGAACGGCGCCGCGATCCAGCTGCCGAGCCCGGCGCGGATCAGCACGACGGTGTTGATTCCCATCTGCTTCATGGCCTTGAAGTCGGCGTCCCACTCCTTCACGCCCCAGTTCTGATGGGGAATGTCCCAGCTCACCTCGTCGAGGAACGTGGCGCGGATGGGGAGGGCTTCGAGGATCTTTTCGGTGCGGAAATCCGCATCCGTGAATTCGCGCGTCTTCTTCGGACCTTTGCCGCGCGATGCGGCGGGCAGGCAGACAAGTATCGTCAGTGCGGCGCCGAGCAGGCCGCGGAACAGCGTTTTTTTCATTTCTTCGAAGTATTTAAGTATTCGAGGTATCGGTCGTAGAGGTGCCCCGCCTGCAGGTAGGCCGACTGCGGGGACATGAAATGCGAGAATTCGAAGGTGATGGCCTGATCGATACCCGCCTCCTCGGCCATCCGCAACTTCAGACGCAGCTTCTCCCACTTGATCGGCAGGAACTTGATCGGCATGTCGCGGTCGAAGGTCTCGGTGTTGGTCCAGCACTCCAGGCCGTAGCGGTCGGCCAGCCGCTTGTTGATGCGGAGGAATTCCGGAAGCTCGTCGTATTCGACGTGCCCGTCCTGAAAGGCCACGATGTCCACCGCGCCCTGAATCCCCCGGAAAATGGCGTCCCACTCCGCCTCGTGGCTCTCGGCCGTGACGCCGCCCGTGCGCGTGGTCCGGTCGGTGTACTGGCTGATGTTCTTGCTGCCGTCGATGTAGGGGGAAATCAGCGTCGGCAGTCCGCCCGAGACGGCTTTGCAGTGACGGCCCAGCCGGGCGTAGAGGTCGATGATTTTGCCCGTGTTGCGGCTGCACTCCTGCGAGATGTACCATCCGCCAAAAGCGGCGTGATGCCCGTAACGGGCCCACACCTCGTCGATCAGGCGGCAGTTGAGCTCCACCTCGTGCAGATAATCCCCGGATGCCCAGTATTTGCCCGAGTCGTAGAGCCCGAACCAGAATTTCATGCCCCACTTTTCGCTCAGGCGCAGGAACATCCCGACCAGGTCCGCGGGCGGTTCGTAACAGCGTTCCTCCGAGGTGAGCACCTGCGAGGAGAAGGTCTGCCAGCGGCGGTAGCCGCAGCGGATGAGTATCACGTGCTCGATACCGGCCCGGTGCATGTGTCCGAAATCGGCGTCCCACTCCTTTTCGCCCCAGTTCTGGTGGGGAATGTCGTGGCTGATTTCGTCCAGAAAGGTTCCTTTGATCTGCATGGCGGTTTGGTTATAATAAAGGTGGCGTTAAATCACGAGCAAATGTAATAATAAAAATTATTATCACAAGCGGTTTTGGTGATAAAATTTATTCAACAGCGGTTTTGTCACAAATATGTTTATTTTGCAGGTGGAGCTCGTTCGCAGGAAGGGCGGCGGCCGATCGGGGTACGATCGTAAAATTTCTGCGAATGAACGGTCCGCATGGCGACATTCGTTATAAATTCGCGGCTCGGGGCGCATTTTCCGCAGAATGTTTGCCCGACTCGCTATTTATTTTTATCTTTACCCAATCGTAAAGACGTAAATCAAACACCCCGACGAAATGACCAATTCGTTCCTCAAACTGGCCACGGAAGGCAACAAGGCCGCTATTCTCAAACAGCAGATTATCTGTCAGTACATTCTCGGCGGCGATTCGAGCATCACCGATCTGAGCAAGGCCGTGAATCTGAGCGTGCCGACCGTGACCAAACTCATCGGGGAGCTGATCGACGAGGGCTTCGTGCACAATTTCGGCGAGCAGGGGACGGCCGGCGGACGACGGCCGAATATCTACGGCCTGAATCCCTATGCCGGGTATTTCGTCGGCGTCGATCTGCGCAAGGATTCGGTCATGATGGCCGTCATCAATTTCAAGGGACAGCTGATCGATGAAACGACGGTCGATTTTCTGATGGACAACGATCCCCGTTCGCTGGACCGTCTTTGCGACGTGATTCAGAATTTCATCCGTGCGCGCAAGATCGCCCGCGACAAGGTGCTGGCCGTCGGGGTGAATATTTCGGGCCGCGTCAATTCGCAGACCGGATACAGTTACAGCTATTTCTTCGTCGAGGAACAGCCGCTGACGATGCTGCTCGAAGAGCGTCTCGGCACGACGGTCTACATCGAGAACGACACCCGTGCCGCCACTTACGGCGAATATATGTACGGCGACGCCCACTCCGAGAAGACGATGCTCTACATCAACGCCAGCTGGGGACTGGGACTGGGGATGATCATCGACGGCAAGATATTTTACGGCAAGTCGGGCTTTTCGGGCGAATTCGGCCATTTCCCGCTGCTCGACAACGAGATCATCTGCCGCTGCGGCAAACGCGGCTGTCTTGAGACGGGGGCTTCCGGTTCGGCCATGCACCGGATTTTTCTGGAGAAACTCAAGGAGGGACGCGTGTCGATGCTTTCCGAGAAATACAAAAAAGGCGAGGAGATCACGCTGAACGATATTCTGGCCGCGCTGCTGAAGGAGGATGTGCTGGCCATCGAGATTCTGGAGTCGGTGGGGCACACGCTCGGCAAGGCCATCGCGGGGCTTATCAACATGTTCAATCCGGAGGTGATCGTTATCGGCGGTACGCTTTCGGTGGCCAAGGAGTACCTGATGCTGCCCGTGCGCAACGCCATCAACAAATACTCGCTGATGCTGGTCAACAAGGATACGCAGATACGCCTCTCGACCCTGGGCGAACGCGCTGGAGTGATGGGCGCCTGCATACTGGCGCGCAGCAAGTCGCTGGGGCTGTTCTGAGAAGCGGCCCTCTGCGAACGGAAAACTCCCGGACTGTACGATAAAGTCCGGGGTTTTATATAAATACGACGCCCTACCGCTCGGCGTCGAACAGCGGTTTGTATTTCGAGGCCAGTTCGCGCGCCGTCCGCACGGCGTCTCCCGCTTCGGGGAAAGTAAGCGGGTGGGAGGCGTCGGCCCATCGGCATTCGAAGTCGCGGATTTCGCGGTCGAAAGCCTCATGATCGAACATCCGGCCCGTGCGGGCCGCCTCCATCACGCGTTCGATGAAGAGCCGCCAGCGGGGAGCGTAGTAGGTCGAAATCATTCCGGACCATGTGCGGCTGGCGTAATCGGTAAGGTGGTAACTGTCGCCCCAAACCGAGATGAGCATGCGGGCGTTGGTTTCGTAGTAATCTTTCGAAGCGTTGTCGCTGCCGAAGCCGCGCGCCGCGGCGATCCACCGCTCGAGCGAAAACTCGGGGTGGCAGGCCGTGAGCAGGTTGATGTCCGCAAGCAATCCGGTCATGCGTCGGGCGGCGGCGTCCATCGCCTTCCGATCGTGCTGCGCATAGGCCGCGGCGAAACGGTCGCGTTCTATCAGGAAGTAGTCGCCCAGCACCTGCCGGCCGATGTTCACTACGTCGAAACGGTAGGTGTCGCGTTCGCTGTCCACAGCGAGCAGCTCTTCCCAAACCCGCCACAAGGTCGGGAAACGGTAGCCCGTCGTGGGCTTGGTGGTCCAGTGCCAGTTACCCTCCAGCGCGGGATGCGCATTGGTCAGCGGAGACTGTCCGGTCTGCGCGGGCAGCGTGTAGACGCTGTCGCAGAGCGTCCGCCAGCCGGTGCGGGCCGCGGGGTCGCGGAATCCCGTGCGGCGGTCGGCCAGGCGTGCGATCCACTCGTCGTCCGCAATGCCCGTGTTCCACGCTTTGTCCAGCACGAATTCGTACATGAACTGGTTAACGCCGAAGCCTTCGAGCGTCGAGCCCACGCCGCGCAGGTTGTCGCCGCCATGGGCGAAAGCGTCCTCCATGCGGGCACTCACGGTATGGAAATTGCCCGATAGCATCGTGTTGCCCCCGAAATTGCCGAGGTAGCACCACAAGTAAGGCTGGCCGTGGAATTTTTCGGTCTGCTTCCAGATCTCTGTGAATTCGCAGAAGTAATCCAGCATCAGCAGCCGGTCCTGCGGCACGGCGCCGAGGAAGGCGCGGATGTTCTCCGCGGTCCAGTGCGTCGGATCGGCATAGAAGAGCCAACCCATCTGGAGCCACACCGCCTCGGGATCGACCTCCGCCATCGACTCGTAGATGTGGCGCGACATTCCGGCGAGCGTTTCAGGATCCCACGTCGGGGCGTCGATCTCGTTGAACGGATCGGCGCCGTAGATATGGCCCGTGCCGAACAGACGGGTCTGTTCGGTGAGGAACTCCCGCTGGATGACCGCGAAAAGCGGGTCCATCGGGTCGAGGAAACTGCACCGGTATCGATCGTCGAAGCCGCCCCAGTAGCTCACGCGTGTGATCCGGGCATCGGGATGGAGTCTTTTGAGCTCCTGCGGAACGTGTCCCGCGAAGGCCGGCAGCACGGGTTTCATCCCCAGTTCGCGTTCGCGCGCCAGAATACGCTGCTGCAACGCCAGCTGGCCGTCGATCCACTCCTCGGGCAGCGGACCCTGCCAGCGGTCGATGTTCGACATGCGGTGCCAGGGCAGGTGGGCCGGACCGGTGAAGTAGGCGCGGACCTCTTCGTCCGAAAGTCCGAGCCGGGTCCATACCCGCTGCCAGACGGCTTCCTGCCCCGTGATGGCCAGCGGCATGGTTACGCCCTGAAGCGCCATCCAGTCGATGAAGCGTTCCCATTCGGTCCATCCCCACCACGGCATGGTGTACCCGAACGTGCAGTAATTGAGGAAGAAACGCTCCCGTGCGCGGGATTCGACGCGGACTTTTTCGTCGATCCGCGGTAGCACGGCAGGCATCTCCACGGGATTGCAGGCATGCCACGAGACGGTCGTCAGGCAGTAATTCTTCAGGTAATGGTTCAGTCCCACGGCAATCGAGGCGGAGCTGTTGCCGCGCACGACGATCTTTGAGCCGCGGGATTCCAGTTCGAAACACTCGGTCGTATCGGTAAGACGCTCGAAGCGGAACTGTTTTTCGTGCTCGGGAATGATCCGCCGGGCCAGTGCGCGGACGGCGGCATCGTCCTCAGAGCGGCAGCCAGCGGCCATGCAGAGCAGCGCCGTAAGGCAGGCAATAAATCTCGGTATTTTCATATCGGGCAGGGTTTGGGTGAGCGATCGATTGCTTTGATGGCAAAATTAATAAAATTATTCAAAACATCATACAAAGTAAAAATATTTACGCTGAAGAGTTTTATGTTACCGTAAATTAATTATCTTTGCTTCCATGAAATGAATAAACATTTGTATGATGCACATGAAAAATCTCGGTTATATGCTGTTGGTAGCCCTTCTGTTGTGCTGCACCTGCGTACAATGCAGCGAGAAGGAGCACCAGACTCCTCCGGCTCTCTCTGAAGGGGACGATCCGGGCGGCGACGGCGGCGAAGAAAATCCGGAAGGTCTGCCCGGTTATCCGAAGGGTCTTACGGTCGATGAGTTTACGCAGGAACTTGCGAACGGCTCGAAGTGCCTGGGCTTCTACGCCATCGTCGATTTCAAGGCGAATCCGAACCTGCGGTTCCGTCCGCAGTTCTCCGCAGCGAAGAAGCCGACGGCCTATTTCTCGGCATTCGCCGAATCGGGAGACGGTACGCCGTATTTGGCCGTCAACGGGGGTTTCTTCGGCGGTACGACTTCGGTTAGCCTGCTCATCGACCGGGGTGTGGTCCGATCGCTCGCCGTGCAGGAGGATTGGATATGGTCCACAAATCCTTACACGCATTTCTTCCCCGTGCGGGCCGCTTTGGGGCAGCTGCGCGACGGAAGTTTCGAGGCGGCCTGGGTCTATTGCGTGGCCGACGACGACAACTGTCCCTATGCTTTCCCGTCCGCGCTCGGCAACAACGAGAAGACCATGACGTTCATGCCGGCGCCACCGACCTCGCACACGGCGGGCGGACGCCGCTGGCAGCCCTACAACGCCATCGGCGGCGGCCCGATGCTGGTCCACGGGGGCCGGAACGTGGCCGAGGAGAACTACTGGAAAGAGATTTTCGACTGCGGAGGTCTGCAGGGGCTTGCGCGGCATCCCCGGACGGCCATCGGCGCCACGGAGGACGGGAAACTGGTCATCGTGGTCTGCGACGGACGCAACAAGCGGGGCAGCGCCGGTATGACACTGCCCGAACTGGCCGACAAAATGATCTCGCTGGGATGTGTCGAAGCGATCAATCTCGACGGCGGCGGCTCCTCGACCTTCGTGGGCCGGGAGGGACGGGTGCTCAACATGCCCAGCGACACGCCCGGTACGACTGCGCAGGACGTCGCGCTACGGGAGCGAAGCGTTCCCACGGCGGTAATAATCGCCGAGCAGTGACGCGAAACCCAATACTTTACGGGCGGCAGGCATTCTGCCGCCCGTTTTTGTGGTGCGCATTCATTCACTTTTGCCCGAAATTTGTCAAAAAAAGGATTAATTAACATCTTTTGACACGGCTTTCAGATAATCTTTTATACTCGTTGGTTGAATTAAATTTCCCAATATTTATAAATGAAAAAGTTGCACAAATTGCAGATTATTAGCAAATTAGTGGTAATCACACCGTTAACTACTATTGCTCTGCTTATGCGCAACTTCATAGCAAATTTCGTTAGAATTCTCGGAATCTGCAAGGATTTCGCTGGGAATCGTGTAAATGAACTTGGAAACGTACCCCGTTGTGGCGTTGTTCCGAAGTTTTCCGACCTCGAAGTCGTCGCTCTCGGCATAACCGCCGAGGCTTTCGGATTCGATAGCGAAAATCTTCTTTTTCATCGTCTGCGACATGAGTGCAAGGACGATTTGCCAAACCAGATCAGCCGCCGGCAGTTCAATGTCCGTCGTAAGCTGACGGCCAGACTTGCCGAGGAAATCCGCAAGGAGGTTGCTGTCGCCATTGACGGATCTGAGGACGTGTTCTGCATTGATTCCAAGCCGGTAAAGGTCTGCCAGAACGCAAGGGCGAAACGTTGTGTCATGGGCCGAGACAACGCGGAGGCCGCTCCGGATTGGGGATACTGCGCCTCGCAAGGTCTGCACTATTACGGTTATAAACTCCATGCTGTGTGCGGGATACGAGGTGTGATACATTCCTATGACATGACTGCGGCAAGCGTACATGACATCCATTACCTCAATGATGTGCGTTGGGAATATCATGACTGTATGATGCTTGGAGACAAAGGTTATCTCAGTGCCGAGGTTCAGAAAAACCTCTTTGAGACAGCTAATATAACTCTTGAAGTCCCGTATCGGCTGAATCAGAAAAACTGGCATCCGCCATCCCGGACATACAAGAGATTCCGCAAGCGTATAGAAACAATATTCTCCCAACTCAACGACAATCTCATGATGATACGAAACTATGCAAAGCAATCCTGCGGTCTCTTTACCCGTATGGCAGGCAAAATCGCAGCTATGACGTTTATGCAATAGGGCAATTTCGTTAATCTTCGTCCGATTGGGCTGATAAAATATTCACTAATCTAATTCAACCAACAGGTTTATAATTATAGAATAATCAAAGACCACTCATCCTAAGCAAGTATATATACCGGATGCTGGATCTTAGAAGGAGTTGCGTTTCCAGATTCTAAACAGCAGAAACAGCTTCACGCAAAAATTGATGAGCTGAGAAAACTTATTATAGATACTGACAATGAATCTGTTCATCGATTTTTTTTATAAAAAGACCGTCATTAAATACACGGCCAATATCTATCAGGAAGATTCCCAGACATATCCTTCAAGAAAACAAGATACGTCTGAACTCTTTTTTCTTGGAACAGGAATCTGTACAGGAGAAAGGAACTCAGTTTATATTCAAATATGCATTCTAAAGTGGTAATAGTAATCATAAAACATATAACAAAAATCACAAATACGGAGGTTCGATTTTGGACAATACACTTCAGAAATTGTAAAAGAAACAGGTTGCATCTAACAACTCTTGACTATTTGCCAATTCCAAAAATTTTTCGTATCTTGCAATAGGTTATTTGAAATGCGGTATTTGAGCGCAACAAGTTGAAAATAAACCGTTACTTTTTCGTTACCTATTATCCTATACAAAAATGTAACGACCTGATTTATTAGGTCGTTACATCATTTTAATCCCGCTCCCGCAAGGGTCCGGGATTTTTCTATGGATATATAAGTCTTGGTGCAGAGCTGGATATGATCGTTATGAGCTTCCACCGCGCCTACAAGAGGCTTCTAAGCCTCCCTTAGAAGGGAAGGTCGTCAACCTGTGCGGGCGAGGATGCGTAGGACGGCTCCTCGACGATGGGCGGCATGTCGGGCATCGGAGCGCTTGCCGCCTCCTGCTTGGGTTGCAGGCGCCATGCGCGGATGTCGGTGTACCAGCGGCCGTTGTACTCCCGCGACTCGATGTTGACCGAGACGTTGTAGGCCGCCCCCTCTTTCAGCCGGGCCACGTCTTCGGGCTTGTTGAAGAACGTCACGCAGATCTTGCGGGTGAACGAACCCTCGTTCATCTCGAAAACCACGTCCTGACGCTGCCATTCGCCGCGCGCCGACGTTCCTTTCGTCACGGGCATTATTTTGTAAACGGTTCCTTCGAATTCCATACTGTATAAATGATATAGTTGTTTGTTTTCCGCAAAGGTAGTGATTTTTTCGGGATTTCGAGAGCCTGCGAAGCGCTTTTGTTTTGCAAACTGTGCGGTTATCGTACCTCCGGCGAGACAGTCTTTCCGAAGAGTTGGCTGCGCTCGGCCTCGAAACAGATGCGGTGGCTTTCGACCGAATCGGCGATGGCCGTGCGGAACCGGTGCTCCCGTCGGTTGAGCGTTTCGACGAAATCCTCGATCAGCCGGAGGTCGGCTCCGGTGTGGAAGGGCTTTCCGAGAAGTCCCGAAAAGTCGTATGCCTGCTCTTCGCCGCCTCGGAATTTGCGGACGCGGAGCGTTCGTCGTCGTCGATCTCGCCGTGCGTTATTCGGATGTGGGTTTCGCGCTGGTCGCCCAGCGTGAAGGCGTCTATCGAGAGGGAGATCGTGATGTCGTTTTCGCGGCAGCCGGATTTTATTTGTCCTGCTTTTTCGCGGATTGTTTCCCGTTGTTCTCGTCGTCGGCGTTTCTGAACTCTTTGATGCCGCGGCCCATTCCGCGCATCAGTTCGGGAATTTTCTTTCCTCCGAACAGCAGGAGCACGATCAGCAGGATGATGACGATCTCCATGTAGCCGATAAAGCAGGGTATGATCATATTTTAGTCTTTTGGTTCCTCGAAATATAGCGTAATTTATGGATTCCTGCCGCCGGGCCGGGAAAACCCGCCGGTTGGCGGCGGGTTTTC
>ENA-UOOA01002881-UOOA01002881.1-human-gut-metagenome-genome-assembly--contig:-P61old-NODE-2881-length-22857-cov-6.027059_pt1 | contig 22857 bp, 10 predicted proteins | sample MGYA00242467_ERZ724014 | MGnify/ENA metagenome assembly ERZ724014 | reverse complement strand
TAATATAACATATGAAAACTCTCTTTTTGCATTTTATATAAGGAAGGAAATGCATATGACCTTCCTGTGTTGAGGTGGGAAAGAGAGTTTTTATATTTTAAGGGAGATGTGTGGGGACTGTGATACAGGTTTAAATTTTGTAAAGAAAATGTAAAAAAACTGAAAAATATACAAAATTCACATTTCGTATAAGTGAAAAGTGGAATAGTAGGAAAAAATAAATTATTTTACATAAATTGAGGGCGAAAACTTGACAATTTTTCATGGGGGGGGGTATAATTTTACTGTAGTATAAAAATAGAACAGAGGAAAGAATTCAGCGATCAAAGCTTTTAAATGCCTACATAGTCAGATATGTGGGCATTTGTTATGTTAAAAAATATAATACCTACCTGAGAGGTATTATATAAAAAGAGATTTATATATTGTAAGTATGATGGCGGCATTCTTTCACATGGAGGTCGTTTTTTTATTTTGTATATAACTTATGAGGAGGCGGACTATGCAGCTTAACGTGACAACAGATTATGCGATCAGAACTGTTTTATATCTGGGGCAATGTAAAAAGATTGCTTCCGCTACAGAGATATCGAATGAAATGGGAATTCCAAGAGGATATCTTGAGAAAGTGCTTTCAAAACTGAAAAAGGCAGAATATATTTCCGCAGATCTGGGAGCCAGAGGCGGATATCGACTTAATAAGACTTTAAAAGATATTACATTGGGAGATGTGATACGCCTTATGGAAAGCACGACAAAAATAAACCGATGTCTGGAGGATGATGCTTATTGTAGTCGAAAGGCGGTAGATTTTTGTGCGGTGCGAAGATATTACGCAAAAGTTCAGGAAAAATTAGAGACCCAATTTTTCAGTATTTCATTGAAAGAAATTTTGGAACAAGAGGGAGTGTGAAAAAAAGACAGTGAAGAATAGAGACATAAAAAAATTATTTAAGTGGAAAATATGGAAAAAGGGAACTGCATGTCTGTTGGTATTTTCTGTATTGCTGCAGACGGTGACTGTTTCGGCGCAGGGAATAGCGAAAGGGCCGCCGATCGATATGCAGCTCATACAGCAGCTGCAGGAAGCAAAAATGCCGATGCAGTCAGACGTGTCAGAAGAAGGACAGATCGTTCAGTCGTCGGGTGAGCAGTCAGAGCTGACAGAGAATGGACAGACAGATCAGCCGTCAGGCAATCAGTCAGGTTCGCTGGAAAACGGGCAGACAGGTCAGCCGTCAGGCAATCAGTCAGGTTCGATGGAAAACGGACAGACAGTTCAGCAGCCAGGCGATCAGTCAGGTTCGGCAGAAAACGGACAGGCAGGTCAGCCGTCAGGCGATCAGTCAGGTTCGGCAGAAAACGGACAGACAGATCCGTCATCGGATCAGCAGTCAAAAAGCGCAGATTTATATGAAAACGGCATTATTAAGATTTACAACATCGAACAGCTTCAGGCGATCGGTACAGGAAGTTCTGTACGGATGAACGATACAGAGAAAGAACTGTTCGGCACAGGCGAAGAAGTTGTTGACGGCGGAAATGCGGTTACATATGCGTCAGATGCGGATTACATGCTGATGAATGAAATCCCGCTGACTGAGAAAACGATGTGGACTTTGCCGGAGGGATTTACCGGAACATTTGCAGAAGCTCCGAAAGAGGATGCTCCGTTGTATGATAAAGAAAGCGATACGGTTTATGTTTACAATAACTATCAGCTTCTCTTGATCGCTTCGGAAAATTCGGCGGAAGAACCGATCATGTCTTATGATATGATCCCTGAAAAAGTGGGAATAGGTCAGCTTCTGTATAAAGACGGAACTTTGGCAGATGAGAGCGCGGAAGCGGCGCAGGAATATCTGACTTACAGCAAAGAACATAATTATGTGTTAAGTCCGTCCTTTACAGAACAGATGCCGGAACTAAAGGCGGAAAAGATTAAGAAAGAAGCAACGGTTCAGGCAGATGCGGGACAGCTTGGAGGGCGTGAGTATCTTGGTCAGGTTTATACCAAAGTTGAAGGAGAGCCATATATACTTATCGGAAACGAATGGCAGCTTAGAGCAATCGGACAAGATGCGAAGCCTAAAGAAAAAGGCAATCAGTATATGCAAGTAACCCCAATGCTGTATGTGAAATCCATAGTAGACCTGCCTTGGCCGTGGGATGATAAAATAACATATACCCCATATTATCCCGGTGATGCCGACTTCAATCTAAAACAAGGTGAGGCTTTGGGAGAAAGTGGAATTGAACAAAAAGATTTCATCTATTTTTCAGAAGCAAATACAAACAAAACAGAAGGTTTGATGAATATCGAATATGATAAAGAAGGATTAGTTGGATTCTTGCTTGGACCACTGGGAGAGCTGCTTGGTGACATTTTACATGCACTGTTAGGACCTTTGTTTGATATACCGATATTAGGGGATCTTTTAGCAGGTCTTATCGGTGAGCGGACAGATGATATTGTTATCGTGGATAAGGAATTTAATCAAAACAACGTTCAAAGTTATCCTTCTCTATCAGAAGCAAGCAATGAATTAAAATCGCTAAAATATTCTCCGGATGCCAATTATATTATTTTTCGAGATATTGATTTATTGCAGGGAGAATATTCCGACGGAAAAGAGGATGACTGGACACCGCTTCACTTTTCGGGAAAAATGGAAGGACGCCTGAATATGCAGGAGGGCAGCGTGCCTACCATTAGTAATATTCAAGTGAATCAGACAGGGGAACTGGATATCCAAAAAGACAGTGGAATTGGATTTTTCGGAATGATCTCTAATGAAATGAAAAAAAGTGGGAATGGTGGTTTCGAGTCTGCGGGGAAGGCGGGAGTAAAAAACCTCCATTTAGATCAAGTTACAGTTAATAATCAATCTGTGACAGTAAATAATGATCCAAAATCATTAGTAGAAGGATTGCTGGAAGTGCTGGGTGGATTGTTGGGTGGAATTCTGGACCTGATAAGTGGAATCCTTGAAGGACTGGTTCCGGTAATCGGAAACTTAAAACTGGGAGATGTCATTAAAGACTTATTGACATTAAAGCAAAGCAGTCCGGATATGTTTGCGACCGGAAGCTTTGCAGGATGTATTGTAGGGGATGTTTCTGTTGAAAACTGTACGGTAACCAACGCCTCTGTAACGAATGTAAAAGGAATGACAGGAGGATTTGTCGGATATACATCAGGAGAAGCAACCTATATTCTCGGAAATGTGACAGCGGGAGTCGTAGAGCTATTATCAACCTTGCTGAATATTCTTCCGGGCGTGGGACTGGGAGATTTGATTACGATTCTTTTGAAAAATGATGTTCCTCTTGGACAGTTATTGCCGAATGGCTATTATAAGCCACTGATCCAAAACAGCAGTGTTTCTCTTTCAGAGGGATCGATCGGAACGACAGGAACGGGGAAAGAAACTGTCAATTACAACGGTGGATTTGTGGGAAGCCAGACAGGAACAGATATAAATAACTGTTCTGTAACCGGTTTGAATCAGGTAGTGGCAGATATCGGAGCCGGAGGCTTTGCCGGAATCGAAAAAGATGCACAGGTTAAAGGATTATTAAGTGATCTGGGAGCGGAAATCAAAACATTTGATATTCGTTCTACACAGAGAAATTGTCATGTAGACGCAAGCGACCTTTCAGTTACGGCGACAGATAGTTATGCCGGAGGTTTTAATGGCGTAATGGCAAATAGTAGCAGCATCGAATCAAATGTTTCGGGAGTGAAACTGGTTAAAGCCAATCAATATGCCGGAGGTTTTGCGGGAAGAGCTACGTTGGGCTATGGAATGGCCGTAGGTTCAAACGATGAACAAAATGATACTTTATTGCAATCTGTATCAAAACTACTGGAACAGTTACTTGCTTCGGGAAATGAAGAAGAACTAGGTGTGCTTCTTTCCTTAAGCGGTGCACAGCCTTCTGAAATAAAAGGAAGTTCTGTCAGTGGAACAAACTTTAGTGTTCAGGCAGCGGCAGATTATGCCGGCGGTTTGATCGGACAGGGAGACGGCGTACAGATCACATCCTCTGGAACTGAGAAAAATACGATACAAGGGGTAAGTTTTGTAAAAGCAAATAATTATGCAGGCGGAATTTCAGGAGCAGTTACTGTAGCTGATGCGGTCGGCGTATTGAACGATACACTGGGAATCGGAAGTTATCTTTCGTTTACTGTATCGAATGTAGATCTAGGTGGTAATGATCTTCAAATCGAAGCATCGAATAAGTATGCTTCCGGCGGAGCAGGTTTAATGCTTGGAGGAACAGCAGAGCAGATTAAAATTGAAGGTATTCAATCTGTGACTGCCGGAAATTATGCCGCCGGGTTTGCCGGACGGGCAGGAACAGGCAGTCTTGCAAAAGAAGGCGGTCTGGATCTTCTGGGCCTGGGATTGATTAAAGTTGACAGCTTACTTAGTCTGGTTGATGGTGTTGCCACAAAAGTTTCCAATGTATCTGTGAGCGGAACAGAGAACGGCGCAGTCATCAAAGCCAGTGGACAGGTTGAGATAACGGAAGGCGAATCTATTCTTGCCGGAGGCTTTATTTCCGAAGCAGAAGGGGTACAAATTGCAGATTCACATGTGACAAATCTGAAGGCAGTTTATGCAGAAGCTGCAAAAGATAAAGAAGGTTATGCCGGAGGCTTTGTGGGAAGAAGCCACACAGGCGGGCTGGCAGGTCTGGCCCAGGAAGACAAAGACGGAGCATTGAAACTTCCCGGAATTGTAAATGTCAGCGGGCTGTTAGATTTAGTTCCGTATTTGATACCTCAATATACAAATACTACCGTTACATTTTGCTCAGCTAATGAAGAACCTCAGGTCAAGGCTGATTATGCCGGCGGATTTTTTGGAGAAATGCAAAGCGGTAAGGTCGATAACAGTACAAGGACAGAGGCTTATGCAGTTTATGGTCTGGAAAAAGTCAAGGGTGAATCTCACGCCGGAGGCTTTGCCGGAAAAGTTGACGCAGGGGCAACGGCTTCTTCAAATGGACTGAATCTTCTTGGTGGTATTTTAAACCTTGATATCGGTCAGCTGCTCGATGTACTTCAAGTTTACATCCCGATCATTCAATCGGCGGGCGTGAAGTCGACAGAAAAAGGATTTACTGTAGAAGCGACGGATACAGACAGCTATGCGGGAGGTTATCTTGGATATGGCGGCGGTGTGCAGATTAAAGATTCGGATGTGACATCCTTAAAGCATACAAAGGTGACGCCGCCGGGCGATAGTCTGGAATCTGCAAATGGAGACAGCTATTTCGGAACGGATTCACAATATGCAGTCAAAGGTGGAAAATACGCCGGAGGTTATGCAGGATGTGTGGATATTGATTCCGCGGCAGCAGTCGGAGGCGGATTAAAGCTTCTTGGGAACATCGAGCTGACGAATCTTTTGAAGGCGCTGGATGTAGTGGCGTCTACCATTGAAAACTCCGATGTCAACGGATGTGTCGGCGGTTATTCCGTACTGGCAGATGGCAGAGATGATAAGAATCAGAAGTTAGGAAAAGCAGGTGGATTTATCGGAGAAATGTCCGGTACCATCATCAAAAACAGTGATGCGAATTTATTCAACTATATTATCGGACGCGAGGCAGCCGGAGGTTATGCCGGTATCATGGAACCGGGAAATGTTGCTTCCGTAATCGAAGATGCCGGTATTTTAGATGGACTGTTAAATGTAACAGATAGTCTTGCCAGTCTGGTGCAGTCTTTCATTCCGATTATAGAAGACAGTCAGACGAGCAGCGTGCCTTGCGGCGGCGCGGTTCGTGCCGACGGCATCACTGACACCCAGTGTGTGAGAGGTCTTGCCGGAGGCTATGTAGGTTATAACCATGGTGGAAGAATTAAAGGATATGCGGCAGAAGGCGGCGGGAAGGAATGTGCCACGATTCGTATTCGTTCAGTCTACGGCGGCGAGTTTGCCGGAGGATTTACCGGATTGATGGAAACGGCGGATCTGGCAGGAACAGGAAACTTACAGCTTCTGTTTGGCTTACTGAAAACAAGTAATGTGTTAAGTCTTCTCGGAGCTGTTTATCCGACAGAAACGAACACAGCCGTTTACGGACCGCTTAGAAAAGTGGATATGGACACATGGAACAAGTGGGCGGAGGCTGTCGGCAACAACGGTGTTTACGGAGATCAGTTCACAAGTACACCTGTTGAGAATGAAGAACAGTTACAGGCATTAATCACACAATATGCCTATGGTTACAATGTTAAGGCGGGCAGAACGAGCGTCGGCAGACAGGATATGGAAGCAGGCGTAGCCGGAGGCTACGTCGGACGCATGAAAGCAGGAGTGGTTACCAATGCTCATGCATGGGATGCGAAATCTGTGATGGCATACAAGAGCGCCGGAGGATTTGCCGGAGAAATGAAAACCGGCGGCGTTGCAGAAGTCGGAAAAGTAGAGTTGATTGGTTTGGATATTGCAAATTCTATCAGCGCCGTGCAGACTTTCGTTCCGGTTATAAGAAATTCGGATATTACAGGTTTCCAGTCAGGAATGACGGTGAAGGCAACAGGAATCCCGGTTAAGGATTCAACCTTGAAAATAGAAAAAGTCGGTTATGCCGGAGGGTATGTCGGTCATATGGTTGGCGGACAGATCTGGGGCAACTGGTCTGAAAAAGCGAATACGTACAGTGCAACAGATGCCGTACCTGATCCGAATAATAAGCGATGCTTCGTGGCTAATTTGAGAAAAGTGGAAGGTACGAAAGCAATCGGCGGATTTGCAGGACAGATCGATCCGGCAAGCGCAGCGAATTTAGACACGGCAAGCAGTGAAGGATTACTTGGCGGATTGCTTCAGTATCTGATAGGAACTCCGGGAGATCTTGCACGGTTATTAGATGCAACTATTTCTACAGTGCGAGGCGCAGATGTCAAAGCGTGGGATGACTGGGGAATCATTATCAACGGCGCTTATACAAACGGTACAGGCAATACAGCCTATGCAAAGGCGGCGGGCGGTTTCGCAGGAGAGATCAACGGAGCTGTTATCGGAGAAATGAATGAGTCAGAAAGCGGCGTTCATGTGTCGAATGTCAGAAGTGTGACAGGAGGAGAATACGCCGGAGGATTTGTCGGCCTTGCAGATGTATCTGCAATATTGCAAGTTAGCAATGGGAATACAAGTATATTGAGCGCCCTATTGACTCTTGGAGGAACAAGCGTATTAGATACGTTTAGAAGTTATGTTTATCATTCCGATGTGTCCGGTTCTGCAGAAGCAGGACTGGAAGTACAGGCAAGAGACAGTAAAAAATCAGAATATGTCAACGATCCTGTTTATTCGGGTTCAGCCGGAGGATTCGGAGGCGCATTGCTTAACGGTTCTGTCAAAGATTCCAAAGTGACAAATCTTCGCAAGGTCAACGGTATGAACTACACCGGAGGATTTATCGGACATCTCGGAAAGAGCGGTACGGTCGATTTGGACAATTTAGGTGCGTTGGGTGATTTATTAAGCGCAGGTGCAGGTGTAATGGATGTATTCGGTTCTCATGTAGACCGATGCAGTGTCGAAGGTGTCAACGAAGGCTTTACTGTACACAGTAATAATACGATAGACCAGAAAAATAAATCAGAAATCGCCGGAGGATTTACCGGATATGCAGATCTTGGAAGATTGTCAGAAAATAAAGTCACCGGGTTAAAACAGGTGACAAGCGGTCAGATCGCCGGAGGGTTCGCAGGAAAGACAACCTTTGCTTATCTTGCAAATATTAATCTGGATTCCGAGTTGGTTAAAGGATTAGTGACGGTTGTGAATCAGATTTTGAAGGCGCTTTGGTTAGATGAACTTCAAAAAGGTCAGGTAATTAAAATTGATTTAGGCATTATTGAAATTGATGCTTTATATGATGGGAAACTGGTATCTCTGAATCTGCTTGGACTGGATATTAAGGTTGGCTTAGCAGAGGATAAGAGTCTTGCAACCATCTATATCGGAGACAGTAAGATTGAGATCAACTGCTCAGAGAGCGGTACGATCGATGAAGAAAGCCTGAAAAATGAAATCAATATTTCACTCATAAAGGCAAACCGTACAAAGATTGATAAATGTACAGTGACAGGTATTGCAGACGGCTATGACGTCTATGGAGGCGGCGCCGGAAACAATGCCAACGGCACAGGTCAATACGGTATTGCCGGAGGTTTCGTCGGATGGAATAACGAAGGCTTACTTGAGAACAACAACATGTTCTTTGCAGACGTTATCCGAGGTGCAAAGGATCTGACCGGACCGTTTACCGGAAAGTCAAGTCTGAACTCCAACTGGGAATTTAACGATGTGAAAGGCATTGAAGGCAATGAAAACTATTACCGGATCTATCGTAATGGTGATACCGCATATGAGAAGCTGTTTGGTAAATCGGGCAAGGAACTTCAGCACAACTACGAAACATCTGATGCATGGAAGAATGTATATACAATCCGGCATATGACGAAAGACAAAGTTGTGAAGTTTACCGATCTGAAAGACGCTATGATGAGCGGCAGCGCAGGGCAAATACCTGTCAATGTTTATCAGGAGGACGGCGCGATGGCTGTTCTGATGAACAATACGGCAAGCAGCCCGACAGAACCGGGTGGCAATGAGGAAGCGCCGGATGTTCAAGACCCGTGTAAGGATCTTATTGAACTTCGTCTGAAAAAGGTTTGGAAAAGGGACGAGGAAAAAGATCGTCCGAATGAGGTCATCTTTAACATTACAAGAAGCTATGAAAAAGACGGAAAACCGGTTGTAGATACAAACTTCAATAAAGAAGTTATTTTGACAAAAAAAGATGCACAAACATCGGACATATGGGAAAAGGTTCTTACGGGAGCTGAATATACAGCATATCATGTTGGCACGGATGGAAAGAAATATTATTACACATATCATGTCAGCGAGATGAAAGTGGACGGATATACAACAGAAATAACTTACAAAGGCGATCGTCAATACAGTATTACGGTGACAAATACGAAAAACTGGTTTGACAGCCTTCTTCCGGAAACAGGAGGAATGGGAAAAGCTTTGCTCTACACGTTAGGTGTTCTGCTTCTTTGCTTAGTGACAGCTACGGAATACAGGAAGAGAAAAAGCACAAGAAGTCAGAGTAGCTATAAATAATAAAGAACAAAAAGAAAAGGAGACACAAAGAATGAGAAAAGTAAAAAACTCAATCAAAAAGATGATGGCATTGTGTTTAGCAGCCATCATGACACTGGCAATGGCAACAACTGCTTTTGCCGCAGACAGAATAAAAACAGGAAATTTGACAGTAAACGTCAATGAAGGAAACACGTTAAAGGGTCAGACAATTAAAGTCTATAAGCTCTTTGATTTGAGTGTAAGCGATACACATTATGCTTATACAGTCAATGCGGACTATAAAAATGCAATCGCAACAGCTTTAGGATTATCGAAGGAAGCAACAAGTGAACAATTATATAACAAACTTGCTGAGTATAAGGAAAATCCTTCAGGAATTCAGAAATTCGCAAATGACTTTACAGCAGCTGCATTGAAAGCAGGAACGGCAGAAACTGGAACTTCCGGAAAAATTACAAGTGCAGAGAAGAGTTATACATTCAATAATTTAGCATACGGTTATTATCTTGTATATCAGACAGGAACAAAGGAGATTCAGTCATCTCTCGTATCTGTGGATAAAGATAGCAAAACAATTACTTTAAAAGGTAAAGCGCCGAGCATTGAAAAAGAGGCAGACAAAACAACAGTTGAAATTGGACAGGTTGTAACTTATACAATTACAGGAACAATTCCGGATACAACAGGATATGCGCAGTATACATATAAAATCCACGATACATTGACAGAAGGTCTTGATTTTGTAGAAGATACAATGGGGAAACTGCCAACAGAAAAAAAATATGAGGTATCCGTTCAGATTGAAGGAGAGCAAGACTCAGTAATAAAAGAAGCAGATATTGATCCGGATAATGCCAGAAAGATGACATTGGATTTATCACAGTGGATTAGAGAGAATCAGACACATAAAGGAAAGACTTTTACAGTTACTTACTATGCAAAAGTTAATGCTGATGCCGTAGTACAGACAAACAACAGCGCTCACTTAGAGTATGGTAACGATCCGGATAACATAACTACAACAACACCGGACGTAGTAACAACACCAACTTATCCGGTACAGATTCACAAATTAATCAAAGATCAGCAGAATAGCTACCTTGCGGGTGCAATATTCCGTCTTTATAGAAGCGAAGAGGATGCAAACAATAATCAGAATGCAATCGCAGTTACAGGTTCTAACGGTACTTACACAGTAGACCCGGTACAGGTCGGCGATAATAAGATGTACGATATGGAATCTATCGGTGACGGGACAACAGTAGGCACAGGAATGAACTTAAAGTTAAACGGTCTTGCGGAAGGAAGCTACTGGTTAGTGGAGACACAGGCTCCGGACGGTTACAACAAGTTGACAGCTCCGGTTAAAATTACAATTACAAAATCTGATACTACGAATGTGGATGACTGGACAATCAAGCAAAATGATGGGGTGGTGGATGATAAAATCATCGACATTGAGAATACTACAGGAACACTTCTTCCGGAAACAGGTGGAATGGGTACTGTAATTTTCACAGTGATTGCAGTTGTGATGATTCTCGGTATTGCGGTAAGCTTCGTGATCAGCAGAAGAAAACGTGCTTAATCATTTATAATTCAGACATATGGATGAGAGGGCTGCCTTCGGGCAGTCTTCCCATTCGTTATAACAGCAGGGAGAATGAAATAAAGATGCGCAGAAAAAAGACAGAGAAAAAACAATTTTATATTGGGGATATTTTTCGCGTGATAGGATTGATTATTGCATTCTCCGTACTGTTATATCCGACAGTCAGCAACTATCTTTATGAAAAGAACGGCTCAAAAGTGATTTCGGCTTATGATGAAAACGCAGTGCGGTTAAGCGAAAGTGACAAGCGTGAAATGCTCGAGGCAGCAAGACAGTATAACGAAGAGCTTTTGGGAAATATTGAGTTATTAGATCCTTTTTCATCTATAAAGAAAGAGGTAGACGAGAGATATCAAAGCCTGTTAAATGTAAACGGGTCGGGAATGATCGGATATATCCGTATTCCTAAGATTAATGCAGAACTTCCGATTTATCACGGAACAGAAGAAAAGGTGCTTCAGTCGGGGGTAGGCCATTTTGAGGGGACGTCTTTACCGATAGGCGGGGAAAGTACCCATGCAGTTTTAACCGGGCATCGGGGACTTCCTTCTAAGTTGTTGTTTACGGATCTGGATAATTTGGAAAAAGGAGATATCTTCTATATTAAAGTTCTCGGTGAAACATTTGCCTATCAAGTGGATCAGATACTTACTGTGCTGCCGGAAAATACAAAGGAGCTTACGATCGTACCGGGAAAAGATTATGTTACATTAGTTACTTGTACACCCTATGCGGTGAATACACACAGGCTTCTTGTAAGGGGGTATAGGATTCCTTATGAAGAGGCAGTGGAAAAAGTTCCGGATGAAAAAATCGCAATAGGATTACCGTTCCAGATGAAAGTTTTATTTATAGGACTTTTCATTTTGTTTCTTATTTTGTTCTTTTGCGGTGTTGCTGCGTATGTGAAAAAGAGAAAGAAAAAGAGAGAAAAAACACGGAGGGAAGATCATGTTTCAAATGAAAAATAGATGGAAAAATATTCTTGTAGGTTGTTTGACTGTATTCGGAATACTGATTCCAAGTTTATCCTGCAGGGCGGAAAATGTAGGCTCTATCCAGATTGAATATCATGGAAGGACACAGGAAAATGAAGAGGTTGTATTTGCGAATGCGGATTTTTCTGTTTTTTTTGTCGGAAAGATGGAGGATGGAAAGTGGACGCTTGCAGGAGATTTCGGTAATGCGGGAGTTTCTCTGGAAGGAATCGAATCTTCTGAAAAAAACGAACAGGCAAAGCAGTTATACAACTATGCGGTTCGGCAAAGTATACAGGGAAACGCTTTGAAAACGGACGAGAATGGAATCGCAATGATCGGCGGATTAGAACAGGGATTGTATTTGATTGCCCAGACAAAGGTGTGGACCGATGAGAAGCAGGGCAGTTATCAGGCATCGCCGTATCTGATCAGTATTCCGGAAGAAATATATATGGGATGTTGTAACGAAACCAAAAAGCGAGTGGATCACGGAAGCGCCGCAGCATCCTGAAATGCCGGATAAAAATACGGAAACGGAGAAGACGGAAGGAGCGAAAACAGGAGATACAAGCTCGGCGGCTTTGTCATTGCTTTTACTGATATTCAGTTCGGGAGCGTTTATAATTCTATGTAGAAAAAGAAGAATATACAGGAAGGACTGACATAATATCCGGCATTTGAATGTTAATTGTTTAATATAAGCTGACTGTGTTATAATAGGATATAAAAAAGGAAAGGCTGTTTCTTTTGAGAGGAGCAGAAAGGGTGAATAACATGGGAAGTAAATATGCAGGAACAGAGACGGAAAAAAACTTAAGAAACGCTTTCTCGGGAGAGTCGGAGGCGCGCAATAAATACACGTATTTTGCGTCTGTGGCGAAAAAAGAAGGGTATGAACAGATTGCCGCGTTGTTTCGGGATACGGCGGATAACGAGAAAGAACATGCAAAAATGTGGTTTAAAGAATTGAACGGGATCGGAGATACGGCAGATAACTTGAAAGCGGCGGCAGAAGGCGAGAACTATGAATGGACAGAAATGTATGCCGGTTTTGCGGAAACTGCCGAGAGAGAAGGATTTCCGGAACTTGCTCAAAAATTCCGTCTTGTGGCGGAGATCGAAAAGCACCACGAAGAGAGATACAGAGCGCTGCTGAAAAATGTAGAGACGGCATCAGTATTTGAAAAAAGTGAAGTGAAAGTGTGGGAATGCAGAAACTGCGGACATATTGTAGTAGGAACTGCGGCGCCGGAGATCTGTCCGACCTGTGCGCATCCGAGAAGTTATTTTGAAATACATGCAGAGAACTATTAAAATGCTGAAACCCATCCATGAAAATTGACATCCCTTCTGGAAGCGGATGAAAATACTTCGGAAAATCTAAAACTTGTAAAACAAAAAGAATATCGTTATAATAAATTATTAGAGAAAAATAATCTGAAGGGTTATATCGATGTGGAGGGTTATAATGAGGGAATATAGAAACCGTATATGTTCGGCAGTGCTGGCAGCAGTCTGTGTGATCGGCACAGCATTGATTCCGTCAAGAGCCGTACACGCAGAAGATGTAGTTGACCCGATCGCGGTGCAGAAACAGGCGGCATATGATGCCGTTCCTGAGACAAACGGTTTGGAAAACTGGCCGCAGGGACCGCATGTATATGCAAATTCGGCGATTGTTATGGAGATGAACAGCGGGGCGATTTTATACGGGAAAAAAATAAACGATAAGCATTATCCGGCAAGCATTACAAAACTGTTGACAGCGCTTGTGGCGTTGGAAAATGCGGATCCGGATGACGAAGTTTATTTTTCCGAAGACAGCGTTTCGTTTCTGGAATACGGAGATGCGAGTATCGAGATGAGACCGGGAGAAATACTCAGTATGAACGATGCGCTGTACGGTATGCTGCTTGCATCTGCCAATGAGGTGTCTTATGCAATCGCAGAAAGTGTCGGCAAAAAGATGGGCGGAGGTTTTGAGACGTTTATCCAGAAAATGAATGAACGTTGCGAGGAACTTGGATGTACGGGATCTCATTGGACGAATGCAAATGGTCTGCATGATGAAAACCATTATACGACGGCGCATGACATGGCGTTGATCGGATCGGCAGTCTATCAGTTTGACAAGTTTCGGGAAGTAACTCAGACTTTAAATTATACGATTCCGCCTACAAACCTTGTGAATGAATCCAGAACGTTCCAACAGAATCACAAGATGCTTTGGGTAGGGGCACATTATTCTTATGATTATTGTACGGGCGGCAAGACCGGATATACGGATCAGGCAAAAACGACTCTTGTGACTATGGCAGATAATGCAGATATGCAGCTTGTTGCGGTTGTCTTGGAAGATCAGGGAGATGTGTATGTAGATACAAGGGCGATGTTTGATTATGTATATGCGAATTTTTCCAAAGTGTTTTTGAATGAACACGACAAGCCCGATGGCGTCAGGAAGTTTAAAACGGAAGATGCATATGTTGTTCTGCCGAAAGGAATTGACGTTTCATCTCTGGAGCATGAGATTACGATTACTGACAGGCAAAATGCCGCCGGAAAGCTGACCTATTTATACAAAGGTCAAAATGTCGGAACTGTAGAAGTGAAACTGACGGCGGATTATATTAAGGAAGAAACAGGGTATAATATTGAGCCGGAAATGAAATCCGTCGGGAAGAAAAGTACGGATAAAGAAGAAAAAACAGAGATGCCTATATATGTAAAGCTGTTAATAGCGGTAGTTCTTTTGGTAATCATTTTGTTGGCAGTTCTTTTCAGTCTGCTGAAATATCGGCAAGTGAAGCGAAGGAGAGCAAGACAGCTTGCAAGAAAACGCAAAAAGGCATTAGAGCGCCGGCGGTCAAATACAGAGCAGACGGGAGAAAATGCTTTCCGACGACAGAGCAGTGCCGGCAGGAGAAAAAATACCCAAATAAGAAACCGTCAGGTAGACGACAGAAGAAGCGGAAGTTATCGCAGGCGAGACAGAGAAGGGCGGTACAGATAAATAAATTTACAGTATTCGCTATGTCACGGCGGAATCATTACGCTTATGAAAAAGGTTATATTATAAAGAAAGAGGATGAATAAAATGAAAGTAGCAGTAACTTATGAAAACGGAGAGGTTTTTCAGCATTTCGGACATTCGGAAGCTTTTAAGCTTTATGAAGTTGAAGGCGGCGAAGTGAAATCATCGGAAGTTGTTCCCACGAACGGAAGCGGTCATGGAGCTTTGGCAGGATTTTTACGGGAAAGAGGCGTAGAGGTTCTTATCTGCGGAGGAATCGGCGCAGGAGCGCAGAACGCACTTGCAGAGGCTGGTATCAAACTGTATGGAGGAGTTTCAGGTTCTGCGGATAGTGCGGTTCAGGCGCTGATTGAAGGAAACCTTTCATATAATCCTGACGTAATGTGCGACCATCACGGAGAAGATCATCATGGCGATCATGAAAACTGTGGAGGACACGGAGAAGGTCACGATTCCTGCGGCGGACATTGCGGACATTAGATACATTAAGATCAATAAGGACATTACAAGAGGGAGTTTTTCACTGAGATATTAGAGGGAAGCTCCCTCTTGTTGTATAAAGAACAGAAGAAATATGTGATATAGTTACAAATTGAGAGGTAATATATTGTGCAATACATACAAAAATCGAGGTGAAAAATGAGTACAAATAAATAAAACAAACAAAAGATCAACATTAAAGATAAAAAGTGTAAATACTGAAAAAAGTGAAAGAGTTATGATATATAAGATAGGATGCTCTTTCTATGTCCTGAAGGAGCTAATATTAAAATTTAAAGAAAGGAAAAGAGGATAATGAAAAAGAAGTGGAACAAAGTAACTGCAGCTTTACTTATGCTCGTGATGGTAGTGACGACAGTGCTCGGCGCTGCTCCGGCATTATCTGTCAAGGCAGAGCCGGTCACGATGGGACATCTGAAATCCGGAAGCGGTAATGCAAACGGACATTTCGGAAGCGCTACACCTGAAGCATTTGTTTTGTCAGAAAAAGCTGATTATACAAATCAGGCATATAGTTTGAAACTTCGCATTAACAGCGACGTAGACAAAACAAGGCTTCGTATTGTCACAAAATATAAAGATGACAATAACTGGGCTTTTCTGATGTATGATGTCGGAAGCTGGAAGTGGCAGTACAAAAAGGACGGAAACGAGGCTTGGCAGAATGATACGCTTGCTCTTCCGAGACTTGAAAAAGGTCAGTTGGCAGAAATTAAGTTAAGCTATAAAGATAATGGCCTTGAAATTGACGTCAATGGAACAAAGGCAACTGTAACGGAGGCGAACTTTGTCGCTCTTAAAGACGTTCAGGGTAAAGTCGGAGTCGGAGGCGCGACATTCGGAGATGCATACACAGACGTTTATTTTAATGATGTTGTTGTAGGAGAGACAAAAGAGGATCTCAATACATGGAAATTGTATAAAGATAATCTTGCAGGTCAGGAATGGGATCCGGCGGCACAGTACGAAGAAACAGTTCCGGCAGGACGTAAATGGATCACGATCCGGACAGGCTCTCAGAACGGCGGAGGACATAGCTATGCGGGAGCAACAGGACCGGCGCTTCTGCTTGACAAAGATCGCACGATCAAGCCGGCAGACGTATTTAGTCTGTCATTTACACCGATCAACAGCGGAAACTTCGGTTTCTTCTATTCATATGTAAATGATAATGATTTCCTGTATATCGGATATGATTCATCTTCCAAGTGGTACTGGCAGAACGGCTCAGGCTCATACGGAAGTTTGAACGGAGATTTCGAGACTCCGGAAAACGGAAAAGAGATGACGTTCTCTGTTACGATGAGCAGGGAAGCTCTGACAGTTACAGTCAACGGAATCAGCGGAACAACGAACAATCAGAACGCAGGAAACTGGCTGGAAACAAACGCAGGAAAAGGTCATCCGGGCGTGATGGTGAAAACGGCAAACCAGTCTTTGAAATTTGCAGATGCGAAAGTAAATGAGACTGCATGTATGGAAGATACATGGGAATTTGCAAAAGACAGAGACGGACAGTCACAGTCTTCAGAATATATCAATCTCGCAACTGTTTCCGGAACTGTAACGGCAAAAGACGGAGGAGCGGCATTAAAAGGCGCAACGGTTCGTTTTGGTTCAAAATCAGCAAAAACAGATGATAACGGAGCTTATCAGATCGAAGATGTTGAAGTGGGAACTTATACAGCTGCGGCAAGTTGTCCGGGATACGAAGCAATAACACAAGAGGTTGAAGTTCAGGATGCGGCGGAAGGAGAAAATGTATTTAACTTTACACTTTCCGAGAAAACGCCGATCGACCTTAAGAATTATAAATCCATCGAGTCTGATTACATGAAAGTGTATGTAGGACCGAACTTCCCGGTTGTTGCAAGATATGAAGTAAAAGGAAAAGATGACGTTTACTTCCGTGGAAACGAATCAGATCTTGCAAAGGTGAATACAGTTGTGATCAACGGCAAGGAGATCACTCCTGAAGTGAAGGCTAAGATTGAAGGGGCGAAAGCTTCTTATGAAATGACCCTCAAATATGAAGGTGAAGATGAAGAAACAAAAATTAATATCAATATGAACATGACGGTCGAGATCAGTGTAAAAGACAATGATCTTACATGGGAGATCACAAAGATCGACCGCAAAGAAGGAACGGATAAGATTGCTTCTATCGACATTCCGCAGTTGAATCTTCTGTCTGTAGATCAGGTAGAAGAAAACGCTTCATTTGCAGGCGCTGTTAAGAGCACGGATACAAAGAAGAGCGGAGATAAGTTTATTACATTTGACGATGGATTCGTAGCGCAGAAATCTGTAGGATATGTATACGGATTCCTGACAAACAAGAATTTAAGCGCAGGTCTGTTCAGCAACTCAGAGGCAGAAGACGATCTGAGAGTCATCATGAACAGCGGAGCTGACACAATGAGCCTTACAAGCGCTCAGTGGTATTACGAGGCGGGAGATAAAGGCGGACAGGCACAGGCAGCTACATATGACTACCCGCTTAGTGAACTTCCATATGCAAAAGTTTGTATCGCAGAGGATATGAACGAAGACAAGACGATCGACTGGCAGGATGCCGCAGTTGCTTATCGTGACATCATCAATGTTCCGTATGGATCAGAGGATGTGAAAGACCTTGTAAACTACAGAATCGTTATGAACTTCGGAAGCGCTGTAACAAACCCGTATTCGGTGACAGCGGACAATATCAAGAAAGTTGCTTTGGCAACAGACGGACTTCCGCAGGCTGTTATGCTGAAAGGTTACGGAAATGAAGGTCACGACTCTGCGAACTCCGAGTATGCGGATATCTCCGAAAGAGAAGGCGGCGTGGATGATTTCAGAGATCTTCTTGACGTTGCGCATGAGTATGATACAGAAATCGGTATCCATGTCAATGCACAGGAAGCTTATCCGGAAGCGAGATCTTTCAACGATGATATGATCATGGGACCGCAGCAGGGCGGATGGGGATGGCTTGACCAGTCCCGCGTGATCAATAAGATCTGGGATTTAGGAACACAGGCAAGATATAAGAGATTTGCACAGTTATTTGACAGAATTAACAATACGAACCTTTTAAGTCTCGACTGGGATAAAGGCGAATATGTAAAAGATTCACAGGGAACACTTGCATCGGCGGATGAGATTGCGGCAGCAGTGAAAAAAGCAGGCGCCGACAATATGGACTTCATCTATCTTGACGTATGGTATCAGAATGCGTGGGAGACAAGAAGAATCGCAGAAGAGATTAACTCTCTCGGATGGAGATTCTCCACAGAGTTCCCGTACGAAGGCGAGTATGATTCCACGTGGTCACACTGGGCAACAGAAGGACCATACGGCGGATCAGCTACAAAAGGTTTGAACAGTGACATCATCCGTTTCCTCAGAAACGACATGAGAGACGTACAGGTTCTTAACTGGGTAGGACATGGCGGAGCGGCTGACAACCCGCTTCTCGGCGGATATAAACTGGAAGGATTTGAAGGATGGGGCGGAGATCAGGATTTCAATAATTATCTGTACCTGACATTTGCCGAAAACCTTCCGACAAAATTCCTTCAGCACTATCAGGTAATCGATTGGGAGAACTACGCAGAAGGCGAGTCACCGGTCGGAAACCAGGAAAAACAGATCACACTGAAAAATGGTGATGATAAAGTAGTTGTAACAAGAAATGAAGCACAAAGATCTGATGAGATCATCGAACGCGAGATCACATTGAATGATAAAACAGTTTTAAGTGCGACAAACGATCATTTCTATTATCTGCTTCCGTGGACAGATAGCGACACGAAAGAGACGAAACTGTATCACTACAATCTGGAAGGCGGAACATCTACATGGAATGTGCCGGACGGATTTACAGGAAATCTTACAATGTATGAGCTGTCAGATCAGGGACGTGGAGAAGCGATCGCGGTTCCGGTTTCAAACGGACAGATCACGCTTGAAGCAAAAGCAAAAACAGCTTACGTAATCGTGACTGACGGAAAAGAAATGCCGACAGCCGATACAGTTAACTTCGGTGAGACGACATCAGTGAAAGATCCGGGATTCAACTCTTATGCAGACGGCGACAAAGTGGATGCAGACGTTTGGAGCGGAGCAGACAACGATGCCGTAAAAGTTACAAAAGCATGGACAGGCGATCAGCGTCTGACAATCGAAAGCCCGGCAGAAGACGTTGCAGTCAGCACAAAACTGACAGGGCTCAAAGCAGGCAAAGATTATGTTGCAGAAGTTTATGTTGATAACAGAAGCGACAGTAAAGCGACGGTAGAAGTAAATGCAGGAACGATCAAAGAGTCTGCATATACGACGAAATCAATCGCTCAGAACTATGTGGCAAGTGATCAGAAACATGCAGGCGGCAATGAAGCTTCCTATATGCAGAGAGTTTACGTTCCGTTTACAGCGGAAAAAGAAACTGCAACATTGACGATCAGCCGTGCGGCAGGTGATGGAGCAACATACTTTGACGATATCAGAATTATCGACAAGAAGATTGAAAACTATAAAGAAGACGGTTCTTTCGAGCAGGATTTTGAATCCGTAACATCAGGATATTATCCGTTTGTTTTAGGACCGGCACAAAGAGGCGGCGACGGACAGCTTCATCTGTCTCAGGATAACGGAAAATATACATCTGTCGGCTGGGGCGGTTATGTGATCAATGATGTAATTGAGGGCGAATGGTCGCTGAAACAGCACTGCGACAGTGGAAGCGGTTCGGGAAGAACAGGTCTTTTGTATCATACGATTCCGCAGAACTTCCGATTTGAAGCAGGAAAGACATATAAAGTAGAATTCGATTATGAGGCAGGATCATCTGCATATGCGGTTGTGCTTGGAGATGGAGAGAGTTTTAACAACGCAACAGATAATGATTACCTTGCGGCAACGGCAGGAACAGGTAAAGCAAGTCATCATGAGTTTACGGTTACCGGAAGCGAGAGCGGACAGACATGGTTCGGTATTTATGCAAACGGTGCAAAACAGCCGGGAGGAGCTTACGGACAGCAAGACCTCATTCTTGATAACCTGAAGATCACTCCGGTGAAATCAGGCGAAGTTGATACAACAAAATTGGAAGCAGAATTAAACAATGCAGACAAAGTTGTATTAGACGCATTTGAAGATGGAAAAGAAAAAGCTGCATTTGAAGCTGCATACGCGGCTGCGCAGAAAGTTCTTGAAAATCCGACAGATCAGGCAGCAGTAGATAAAGCAGAGAAAGACTTAGAGGATGCAAGAAAAGCGCTTCTTGCAACTTCGCCGAAGCCGGAAGAAGATAAAGAAGCTCCGACAAAACCGTCTGATCTGAAAGAAACAGAGACAACCACGACAACTGTGAAAGTTGAGTGGAAAGCATCTACAGATAACGTAGAAGTAACAGGATATAACGTATATGCAGACGGAAAACTTGCTGAAACAGTAAAAGGTGATGTTCTTACAGCAGAGCTGAAAGATCTGAAAGCGGGTACAGAGTATACGATCGAAGTAGAAGCATTTGATGCAGCAGGAAATAAATCAGAGAAAGCATCTGTGAAAGCGACGACGAAAGAAGAGCAGAAACCAGATCCGAAGCCGGAAGAAGATAAAGAAGCTCCGACAAAACCATCTGATCTGAAAGTAACAGATAAAACTGATACAACAGTGAAGATTGAATGGAAAGCATCTAAAGACAACGTAGGAGTGACAGGATACGAAATCTTTGTAAACGGCAAGTCAATCGGAACAGTAAAAGACGATGTTCTTACAGCAGAGATCGCAAAACTTACTCCGAAGACAGAGTACACGATCGAAGTTGTAGCATATGATGCAGCAGGAAATAAATCAGCGGCAGCATCTGTGAAAGCGACGACGAAAGAAGGAAAGACACCGGAAACACCGACAACGCCGGAAGTGAAACCGGGAACTGTTCAGACAGGAGACGCAACACCATTTGCAGTACCATTTATGATGATGTTCATAGCAGTGGCAATGTTTGCGGGCGTTTCTGTAATCAGAGTAAAAAAAAGAAAATAAAATAGACACTTCAAAAAGTTGAAATGTCGAAAAAAAGGGGCTGTCGCACTAAGTAATTAGTGCGCGGCCTCTTTTCTATACAAAAAATTACAGCCAGGCTTTGAAAAGTCTGGCTGTTGGTGTAAAATATAAGTATGCAAACCCCTATATTATTACACAAGAATTATACTTTAAATGAGGAGGGATATCAACTAAAACTCCCTTTAAACTTAGAAACCTAAACTTAGAAACAATTATTCCGGTAGACGATTCTGTGCGGTTACTAAGTCAGTTTGTGGAGGCTATGGAATTAAACTGTAAACGGGATATTAACTTTATGTATCTTTTAGAAGGTAAACCAGTTCCTGATTATGCCACTTTTGCTCGTTTTCGCAGTATTCATTTTGCACCGTGTGCGAAACGGATTCTCGCTGAAATGTCTAATCTTCTTTATGAGCTTGGAGAAATTTCCGGAGAATCGATTTTTATAGACGGCACAAAAATCGAAACCTGTGCGAATAAATACACATTTGTGTGGAAAAAAGCAGTAACAAAAAATCAGGAGAAGTTATTGATTAAAATCGCAGATCTTATTGCAGAATGCGAACAGCTTTACGGTATTCAGATTGTTTACGGTGATACTGTTAAAATGAAACATGTAAAACGGCTGCGAAAAAAGCTGTATGCATTAAAACAGGAAGAAAACATTGTATTTGTACATGGTATCGGGAAACGAAAAACTCGGCTGCAAAAGAATATCGAAACATTAGAAGACTATCTGGACCGTTTAAAAGGATATACAAAAAAACTGCATATTTGTGGAAAAAGGAACAGTTATTCTAAAACAGATCCAGATGCAACCTTTATGCGGATGAAAGAAGATGCAATGGGAAATGGACAGTTGAAACCAGTATTTAATTTACAGCATGGAGTTGACTCTGAATACATTGTATGGCTGACAGTCGGACCGCAGCCTACAGATACCCAGTTTTGGATTGTGTTAAAGTACGGCTTTTTTACGAAAAAAACTATCGTTTCAATAGACACAGCGCAATTATATAGAGAAAATCGAGAAAAAGGAAGCTGCCGCTTCACGATTTACTAATCGTTAAAGCGACAGCCCCTTTTTGCAGTTCCCGTGCTCCTATGTTTTTTAATGAGTGAAGGCTAAAATCCACTTTTTGTTTCAGTGTTTTTTCTAAATGGAGTGGATGAAAAATATTATTGTTTTTAGAGGATAGATATGCTATAGTAAGTCTACTCACAGAAATTCTTTCTGTGAAAGATACCGGCAGTTTCGCCGGTCTGAGGAATTCCCTCAAAATTACCCGATACAATACAACAACAGTTTTTGCGTGGATAGTCTTGTAGAACAGTTCTTTTTTTCGTATACTGATTTTTAAGAGAAGGTCTTAAAAAAGAGAAAAAGTTTTCTTTTTCAGAGGAAAAACTTTTGGCGAAAGTAAACCTAAAAGCAGCAAGCTTAAAAGCATTTTCCCGCCTGTACTACAGGGTTCGTTCATGCACATGAAAGGAGAGCCTATGGCAGGAAAAGAAAACAGAGAAATT
>ENA-UOOA01002879-UOOA01002879.1-human-gut-metagenome-genome-assembly--contig:-P61old-NODE-2879-length-22862-cov-10.524181_pt1 | contig 22862 bp, 19 predicted proteins | sample MGYA00242467_ERZ724014 | MGnify/ENA metagenome assembly ERZ724014 | reverse complement strand
AAACTTCTACTGCCTCCCCGGCAGAGCCGGGGGGCCTCCTTTTGGTAGCTAGCAGACCGGCCATCTTCATGCTCTTGTTGATGCCGAATTCCTTGGCCGCCTTGATGGCGTTGATGGTGTCGCCGCCCGCATTCGCTAGGCCGAGAATCTGCGCCTTGGAGTTCTGAGCCTGCAGCAGGAAGGAAGAGAAGTCCGAGGCATTCAGCGGATGCTTGACGCTGCCCAGCACCTTGCCGCCCGCGGCGGTAACCACCTTGGTCGTGTCGTCCTGCAGCGCTTGGCCAAAGGCGTAGTCGGCCGTGAGGAAGAACCAGTCCTTGCCGCCCTGCTTGACCACCGCACTGCCCGTGCCCTTGGCCAGCGCCACGGTGTCGTAGGCGTAGTGCACGGTGTAGGGTGTGCACTGTTCGTTGGTCAGCGCCGATGAGCCCGCGCCGCTATTGAAATACACGCGCTTCTTCTCCTCGGCAATCTTGGCCATGGCCAGGGCCGTCCCCGAGCTGGTGCCGCCGAACAACATGGTCAGGCCCTGGGTGTCAATCCACTCGCGTGCCTTGCTGGCGGCGATGTCGGCCTTGTTCTGGTGGTCAGCAGAGAGCAGCTCGATGGGCTTGCCCAGCACCTTGCCGCCGAAGTCGTCGATGGCCATCTGAATGGCGACAGCGCCGTTCTTGCCTTCCACGTCGGCGTACAAGCTCGACATGTCGGTGATCAGGCCGATCTTGACCTTGTCCTGCGCGTGAGCGGCCGAAGTGGCCAGGCCAGCTGCGCCGAGCATGAGGGCCAGCACTGTGAGTTTGTTCTTCATGGATCTGTCTCCTGTGGGTGTGATGAAACGAAAAAGAACGGACGGTTGCTAAGCGATCAAACGCCCAGCAGCTCGGTGAGCACAGGCATCTTTTGCTCCAGCTCAGCTGCGCCAAACTGCTCAACGATGCGGCCATGCTCCATGACATAGAAGCGATCAGCCAAAGGTGCAGCAAAACGGAAGTTCTGCTCCACCATCACCACGGTGTAGCCCTTTTGGCGCAACGTCGTGATCATTCGGGCCAGCGCCTGGACGATGACCGGAGCCAGACCCTCGGAGATCTCATCGAGCAGCAGCAAGTTGGCACCGGTGCGCAGAATGCGCGCCACTGCCAACATCTGCTGCTCACCGCCCGAAAGCCGGGTGCCCTGGCTGTTGCGACGCTCCGCCAGATTGGGGAACATGGCATAAATCTCTTGCACCGACATACCCGGTGTGCCCGTCTTGAGCGCAGGCGGCAGCAGCAGGTTTTCTTCGCAAGACAAGCTGGAAAAAATGCCACGCTCTTCAGGGCAGTAGCCCACACCCAGGTGGGCAATGCGGTGGGTGGGCAATCCCACGGTTTCCACGCCGTTGATCTTGACCGAGCCCTTGCGGGCGCCCGTCAACCCCATGACAGCGCGCATGGTGGTGGTACGGCCAGCGCCATTGCGGCCCAGCAAGGTCACCACTTCACCGGGTTGCACGACGATATCCACGCCGTGCAGTACATGCGATTCACCGTACCAAGCCTGCAGGCCACGAATTTCCAGCGCTGGCGTTTTCGATGTGGGAGAGACCATCTCAATGCGCTCCCTGCAGTTGACCGTCAGTCGTACCCATGTAGGCTTCCATCACTTGGGGGTTGCTTGATACCTCGGCATAAGGCCCTTCGGCCAGTACCGCTCCGCGCTGCAGCACCGTGATGCAGTCGGCAATCGTGGAGACAACTTTCATGTTGTGCTCCACCATCAGGATGGTGCGTCCGGCAGACACTTTTTTGATCAGCTGCGTGACGCGATCCACGTCTTCGTGCCCCATGCCCTGGGTGGGCTCGTCCAGCAGCATCAGCTCGGGCTCCATCGCCAGCGTGGTGGCAATCTCCAGGGCACGCTTGCGGCCGTAAGGCAGGTTGACGGTGACTTCATCCGCCAGGTCGTCCAGCCCCACCTCGGTAAGCAATTGCATGGCGCGGTCGTCCAGCTGGCGCAGGCTGCGTTCGCTGCGCCAGAAGTGGAAGGAGGTGCCCAGCTTGCGCTGCAAGCCCAGCCGCACGTTTTCGATCAACGTGAGGTGGGGGAACACCGCCGAAATCTGGAAGGATCGGATGACCCCACGGCGCGCAATCTGCGCGGGTGCCTCTGCCGTGATGTCGTGCCCGTTGAACTGGATCGAGCCCGATGTGGGCACCAGAAACTTGGTGAGCAGATTGAAGCAGGTCGTCTTGCCCGCTCCGTTGGGTCCGATCAACGCGTGAATGGAGCCCCGGCGGACAGCCAGGTCCACGTTGCTGACAGCAGTGAAGCCTTTGAACTCTTTGGTCAGGCTTTGTGTTTTAAGGATCACGTCACTCATTGGGCCTGGTTCACTCCGTGGTGCGGGAAGAAAATTCGCCTGCACTAACGCAGGCGATCTACCGGTCTGTTGGCCTGCATCGTATGTCTGGACAGACCTTTGCAGGTACTGGTACTAATGCCTATGTAGTAACGCCTATGTAGTAACGCCTATGCCAAGCCGCAATGTGTCCACTCACAAACAATTGCCAGCACCAGGCGCTCCAAGCCCTACCATGGGCGTATTGCGGGCCTGTGACCCCCGCCTTCAAAAGCCTCTCACACCATGTCTTCATCCCGCCCCGACACCCCCAGCCCGCGTGGCAAACCCCGCTCGCTGACCGGGCTGCTGCCCTTCCTTCACCCCTACAGAGCGCGCATTGCATGGGCCCTGCTCTGCCTGGTGATGGCGGCACTGGCCACGCTGGCGTTTCCGCTGGCACTGCGCAATCTGATTGACACCGGGCTGGTCTCGGCAGATCGCGCCGGCCAGGCCATGGCGCTGCGGGAGCACTTTGGTGCGCTGTTCCTGGTGGCGGTGGCGCTGGGTGTGTTTTCCGCTGCCCGCTTCTATGCCGTGAGCTGGCTCGGCGAGCGGGTCACGGCCGATCTGCGCCAGGCGGTTTACAGCCATGTGCTGCGCCAAAGCCCCCAGTTCTTCGAGAGCACGCAAACCGGCGAGGTGCTTTCACGGCTGACGGCCGACACCACCCTTGTGCAGACCGTGGTCGGGTCGTCGCTGTCGATGGGGCTGCGCAATGCCGTGATGGGCATCGGCGCATTGGGCATGCTGGTGTGGACCAACCCCTATGTGATGTCGGTGGTGTTGCTGGCGGTGCTGCTGGTGGTGCTGCCCGCCATGTGGATTGGCCGGCGCGTGCGGCGGCTCTCGCGCGACAGCCAGGACCGCGTGGCCGACTCCAGTGCCATCGCGGCCGAGGTGCTCAACGCCATTCCGGTGGTGCAAAGCTACACGGCCGAGCAGCGCGAAGCCTCGCGCTTTGCCACGGCAGCCGAAAGTGCGTTCTCCACCGCCGTGCAGCGCACCCGCGCACGCTCCGTGCTGGTGGCTTTCATCATCATCGCCAACGCCGCCTTGCTGCTGTGGGGCCTGTACCGCGGCACGCAGGCCGTGCTGGCGGGCGAAATGACCGCAGGGCACCTGGGGCAAACGGTGGTGTACGCGATGCTGCTGGCTGGCGCTGTGGCCGTGCTGGGCGAGGTGTATGGCGACCTGCTGCGCGCCGCAGGCGCGACCGAGCGCCTGATGGAACTGCTGGCCAGTGAATCCCCGGTGGCAGAACCCGCCACCCCCGTGCCACTGCCGGCCACGGGCCAGGGGCTGGCGGTAGAGTTTGCTGCGGTGCAGTTTCGCTACCCCTCGCGGCCTGACAGGCCCGCACTGGAGGATTTCTCACTCACCCTGGCCCCCGGAGAGACCGTGGCCTTGGTGGGTGCCAGTGGCGCTGGCAAGACCACCGTTTTCCAGTTGCTGCAACGCTTTTATGACATTGAACGACCTGCCGGGCACGCCCAGCGCTCCGGCATCTTCTTCGATGGGGTGGACATTCGGGACATTGCCCTCACCACGCTGCGCAGCCACATTGCCACCGTTCCCCAGGACGCGGTGATTTTTGGCGCTTCCGCGCTCGAAAACATCCGCTATGGCAACCCTGGCGCGACGGCAGAGCAAGTCCACGCCGCCGCCCAGGCGGCATTTGCCCACGACTTCATCATGGCCCTGCCCCAGGGGTACGACACCTTCCTGGGCGAGCGCGGCGTGCGGTTGTCTGGCGGGCAAAAGCAGCGCATTGCCATCGCACGCGCCATCTTGAAGAACCCGCCACTGCTGTTGCTGGACGAAGCCACCAGCGCGCTGGACGCCGAGAGCGAACGCATGGTGCAGGCCGCGCTGGACACCGCCATGCAGCGCCACACCGGGCAGCGCACCACCCTGGTCATTGCCCACCGGCTGGCCACGGTGCAAAACGCCGACCGCATCGTGGTGCTGGAGCATGGCCGCATCGTCGAGCAAGGCACCCACGCCACCCTGATGGCGGCCCAGGGTGTGTACGCGCGCCTGGCGCAGCTGCAGTTCACCGCATAAAGCCGGGAACCGGCGCTGCGGCAACGACAATAGCGGGATGTTCCACATTGTTCTTGTCGAGCCCGAAATCCCCCCCAACACCGGCAACGTGATCCGGCTGGCAGCCAACACCGGCTGCACGCTGCATCTCGTGGAGCCACTGGGTTTCTCCATGGAAGACCGGCTCATGCGCCGCGCGGGGCTGGACTACCACGAGTACGCCCAGGTCATCAAACACCGCAACTGGGCTGCGTTTTTGAGCGAGGCTCAGCCCGCCCCCACCCGCATGTTTGCCCTGACCACGCGCGGCACGCGCGGCGTGCACGACACGGCGTTTCAGCCGGGCGACTGGCTGGTGTTTGGCTCAGAAACGCGGGGGCTGGCGCCTGAGCTGCGTGACAGCTTCGACCCTGGCCAACGCCTGCGCCTGACCATGGTGCCGGGGCAGCGCAGCCTCAACCTCTCCAACGCCGTGGCGGTCACCGTGTTTGAGGCCTGGCGGCAAAACCACTTTGCCATGCCCGATCCCTCTTCTGGAAAGACCCCTGCCTGACGGGCATCAGCTCACGGTGTCGATGCCAGGGCAGCACTGCGCCAGCTTGCGTTGCTGCACCAGTTCCTGCACCCGTTCGCTCAGAAAGTCGAGAAACACCTTGGTGCGGGCGGGCAGCATGCGCCCCGATGGCAGCGCCGCATACACCGTGTAGCGGGCGAAGATCCACCCTGGCAGCAAATGCACCAGCTCAGAGCGCGCCAGGTGCTCCTGCGCCAGCAAGCGGGGCACCACGGCCACGCCCATGCCATCCAGCGCGGCGCGCATGAGCACCTCGGTGCTGATGGATTGCAACACCACCGACGGCACATCCACATCTTGCGCGGGGCGCTGTCCGTCGTCGCTCAACAGCCGCAGCTTGCGCCCCCCCACAGAATGCACGCGGGCCACGCTGGAATCGCGCAGGTAGTCGTGGTGCTCCAGGTCTTGCGGCTGCAGGGGCAGGCCTTTTCGCTCCAGGTAGGCGGGTGATGCGACCACGATCGACTCACCCTGCATCAACGGCCGGGCCACGATGTTGGCATCAAACCCCTCGGCGGCCACCATGAAGGTCACATCGAACTCGTCCACACGCGCTGAAGCGTAGGGATCAATGTCGATGTCCAGCATGAGCAGCGGCTGCTGCGCGTGCCAATGGCTCAGCATGGGGGCAAGAAAATTCGTGGCTACCACGGGCGGTGCCACCACACGAACGGTGCCACGCAAGTCGCGGGTGCTGGCGGCAGCGGCGGCTTCAGCGTCCTCGATCTCGTGCAGGATGGCCCGCACGCGGGCCAGGTAGGCGTCTCCCGCTTCGGTCAGCGCCAGCTTGCGCGTGGTGCGCTGCAGCAAGCGCGTGCCCAGGTGCTGCTCCAGGTCGGCCACCAGCCGCGTCACCACCGGGGGCGAGAGTTCCAGCAAACGGGCGGCCGCCGCAAAACCGCCCTCATCAACAACGGTCTGGAACACCCGCATGGTCAAAAGTCTATCCATTTTGGCAATTATTCATCAGCATTCTTTTTGATTGTTTCATTTTTCAGAATGATTAATTGCCGTGCATGCTATTTTTCAAAGGGAAAACCCTAGATAAAGTTCACCCCATCGATGAGCGATGCCGCCAGGGACACTCACCGAGGCAGGGGCCCACCGGCACATGGTGTACCGGGGCAGGCCTTGAGAAAAGCTCAATTTTGAAAGGGAATTTTCATGAACTCGTACCGCACACTCGCCGTTGCCGCCCTCGCTTTCAGCGCCTTCGCCGCCCAGGCTGACTCCGCCGTGCCCCGCGATGGCGACTGGAACAGCTACCCGCTGACCAGCCAGACAAACTCTTCCCTGACCCGTGAAGCCGTGGTGGCCGACTTGGTGGCCTCACGCGCCGCAGGCACCCTGCCCCGTGACGGTGAGTGGTACAACGTGCCCGCTCCCCTGAACATCCAAGGCGTCACAGCCACGGCCGGCACTGATGCAGGCAAGAATTCCGTAGCTGCCTCCCAGTCGGGCCGTAGCACTGCTGCTGAATAAGCCAGGCGCCACCCATCAAAAAAGGCCTGCCGGGGTTGCTCCCGGCAGGCCTTTTTGCTGGTGAGAAGAGGAAAAAGACAGTCAGGCCGCAGCGCCGTAGTTGCGCGCCAGCGATTCGGCCACGCACACAGGCTTGTCACTGCCTTCGCGCTCCACCGTCACCAGCCAGGTCATTTGCATGCCATCGGGCTCAATGCGCTCGGCAGCCTGCAGCAGCAACCGGGCGCGCAGACGGCTGCCCACCGGCACGGGGGCTGTAAAGCGCACACGGTTGAGCCCATAGTTCACGCCCATGCGGGCGCCTTCGATGGCGATGCCTTGGTCGAAGAACGTGGGAATCAACGACAGCGTGAGAAAGCCGTGCGCGATGGGCGCTCCGAAGGGCCCGGCCTTGGCACGCTCAGGGTCCACATGGATCCACTGGTGGTCGCCCGTGGCGTCGGCAAACAGGTTGACTTGCTCTTGCGTGATGGTGATCCAGTCGGTCACGGCCACTTCCTGGCCCACGCAAGCGCTGACTTCGGTGTAAGAGCGGAAGGTTTTCATCGCCCCAATGTAGCGCCGCGCCAGGGGGCGGGCTTGTCCGGCACGTGACAGGACGGGCCACCCGTGGGGCGCGGGTGAAGCTCAGGCGCTCAGACACCCCATCAGGCGTCCAGCCACTGGCAAATGCTTTGCCACTGCTCCAGGTCACGCGCTACGCGGGTGGTGGCGCCCACGTCAAACACCGAGAGCCCCTGGGCCGCCAGATGCACATAGTTTTGGGTGTCGCGCACATAGCCCAGCACGGGCAGGCCCAGGCCTTCCACAAAGTGGTGCAGCTGCTCGGCCGAGCGGGTGCGCTCATCAATGCGCATGCCCACAATGCCCACTTGCACGCCAGCGGCGTGGCGGTGTTCGCGCAGCTTGTCGAGGAACGCCTGGGTGGCGTAGATGTCGAAGATGCTGGGCTGCAGCGGCACGATGACCTTGTCGGCCATCTTGAGCACATCTTTCAGGGCGCCGCCGTGCAGGCCTGCGGGCGTGTCGAGCACCGCGTGCGTGGTGCCCTTGGGCGGCTTGGCCAGGGCATCCACATCGGTGTCCCACCGGCCGATGGGGGCCACGGTGGCGGGGCGCAGGCTCAGCCACAGGTGGGCAGATTTTTGGGGGTCCACATCGCCCAGGATGACCGGATGCCCCTGGCTGGCGTAGTAACCCGCCACGTTTGTCGAAAGGGTGGACTTGCCCACACCCCCCTTGGGATTGGCAACAACAACCACTGGCATGTTGACCTCCTGGCGAAGAAAATAACAAATAAAAACAGGCTCTAGCGCTTATTCAGCAAGCGCCACCAGCTATCAAATTCATAGTAACTTACCCACCTTGCACACACGCAGTGCAGGGCTGGGCAAACACCTCAGGCGTGCTGGCCGCCGCGCTTGACGAAGAACAGGCCCGCACCCACCGCCATCAGCAACCCGCCAAAAACGCGATTTTGCATGCGCATGGCGCGGGCGCTGCGCATGAGGCGGCGCAAGGCGCTGGCACCGGCAGCGTAGCCGTGCATCACCACCACGTCCACCGCCACGGTGGTCGCGGCCATGACCAGCAGCTGCGTCCACAGCGGGCGCGTGTCGGTCATGAACTGGGGCAGCACCGCCACCATGAAGATGATGCCCTTGGGGTTGGTGGCGTTGGTCAAAAAACCGGCCAGGCAGCGCTTGGTCCACGGGCCAGCGGGTGCCGCTTCGTCGCCGTGAAGGGGGGAGTTGTCGCCCGCCCGCCACTGGCTGAAACCCACGTAAATCAGGTAGCAGGCGCCCGCCACCTTCACCACGCTGAAGGCCACTTCAGACGCCAGCAGCAGCGATCCCACGCCCGCCCCGGCAATCACCAGGATGAGTAACAGCCCGAGCTGCAAGCCCAAAATGGTGGCGCTGGCCTTGCGCACGCCGTACGAAAGCCCGTGGCTCATCGACAGCACGGCGCCCGAGCCGGGCGACACCGCAATCAGGCAAGACGCCGCAAAAAACGCCAACCAGGTCTGGAAATCCATAGCAAACACCGCGATGAGGAGCCGAGGGGGGACAGCATCATAGCGCCTTCTTTGCAAAGAAAGTGGCCTTGCGGCAAGCCAGACAAGCGCAGAATGCTATTAAAAAAATAGCGATAATTCCGCACTGGGCGGCGGTGCCAAAATCCTGCAGCCCCTCCCCTCCTCCAGCCTTCACCTCTTTTTGCCCCCCATGGAACACGCACCCACCTGGCTCACCTACGGACTGATGTACCTGAGCGCCGCCGTGCTGGCAGTGCCCTTGGCCAAGGCGCTGGGGCTGGGCTCCATCATTGGCTACCTTGCGGCAGGCATTGCCATTGGGCCGTGGGGCCTGGGGCTGGTGAGCAATGTGCAAGACATCCTGCACTTTGCCGAGTTTGGCGTGGTGCTCATGCTCTTCTTGGTGGGGCTGGAGCTGCAACCCAGCCGCCTTTGGGCCATGCGCCGCCCCATCTTCGGCACCGGCAGCGCGCAGGTGCTGGGCTGCGCGGCCGTGCTGTTTGCGGCAGGCTGGCTGGCCGGGCTGCCCTGGCGCATCGGCCTGGTGGCGGCGCTGGGGTTGGCGCTGTCGTCCACCGCCATTGCGCTGCAGGTGCTGGCCGAACGCAACCTCATGCGCACCAGCAGCGGGCGGGCGGGCTTTTCGATCCTGCTGTTCCAGGACGTGGCGGCCATCCCCATCCTGGCGCTGCTGCCCCTGTTGGGCGCGGCCGCGGGGGCTGGCGACGACCATTCGGCGGGCGAGGTGCTGCTGGAGGCCCTGAAGATCGTCGGCGTGATCGGCGCCATCGTGCTCGGCGGCCGCCTGCTGCTGCGCCCCCTGCTTCGCTGGATTGCCAAGAGCCGCACGCCTGAAATCTTCACCGCCGCCTCGCTGCTGCTGGTGGTGGGCATTGCGTATTTGATGGTGATGGTGGGCCTGTCGATGGCGCTCGGGGCCTTTCTGGCCGGGGTGCTGCTGGCCGACAGCGAATACCGCAGCGAACTGGAAGCCGACATCGAGCCCTTCAAGGGCTTGCTGCTGGGCCTGTTCTTCATCGCAGTGGGCATGAGCATTGACTTTGGCGTGATCATGCGCTCGCCCTGGCTCATGGCGGGCATCCTGCTGGGCTTTCTGGCCCTGAAGGCGGTGGTGATCTACACCCTGGCCAAAGTGGCAGGCGTGCCTTATCAAGAGCGGCCCGTGTTCACCCTGCTGCTGGCGCAAGGGGGCGAGTTTGCCTTCGTGGTCTTCCAGGCCGCTGCCGGGGCGCAGGTGTTTTCGGCCGAAACGGCGTCGCTGCTCATCGGCGCGGTGGCGCTTTCCATGCTCATCAGCCCGCTGCTGCTGGTGCTGGTAGACCGCGCCCTGCTGCGCCGTTACGCGCAGCTCAAGCCCGCCGCACCGCCGGAGCAAGAGATCTCGGAGCCACAGGAAGCCCCGGTCATCATCGCCGGCTTCGGCCGCTACGGGCAAATCGTGGCGCGTGTGATGCTGGCCCAGGGCATACCCACCACCGTGCTGGACCACAGCGTGGAAATTCTCGAGATCGCCCGCGCCTTTGGGTACCGCGTGTTTTATGGCGACGCCACCCGGCTGGACCTGCTGCGCATTGCCGGGGCCGAGCACGCCCGCGTGCTGGTGGTGGCGGTGGACGACCCCGAGCAATCCCTCAAGATCGTCACCCTGGCGCGCAAGCACTTCCCGCAATTGCAGTTGGTGGCTCGCGCACGGGACCTGACCCACTGGAACGCGCTGCGCGACCTGGGGGTGACACTGGTGCAGCGCGAGCTGTTCGAGTCCAGCCTTGAAAGCGCCCGCACCGTGCTGGAGCTGATGGGCCAGAGCCCCACGCGGGCGCAGGAGATGACCCGGCGCTTTCGCGAGCACAACATCACGCTGGCCGACCGCATGTACCCCCACCACAAAGACCGCGCCAAGATGGTGGCCGTGGCCCGCGAAGGCCGCGCCCAGCTGGCCGAGCAAATGGCCAAGGAGCGCCAGGAACACACCGAGCGCGAAGCCAGGGCGCAGGTCTACCCAGGGTATGGCGGAGTGGAGAATGCTGGAGAAGGCGGCAAATCTACCAACGCCCGTGATTCAGATAAAAATAGGCTCTAGCGCTTATTCGTAAAGCGCTTCAAGCTACTTATTTGATAGCAAATTAACACTTGAAACAGTGCTACCGGGTTTTGCCCCGGCCATGCGCAGAGAGGGCCGATCCTATAGTGGCGCGCAAACGCTTTCGCGCCACTTTATTTGGCGCGTAAAATATTTTCGCGCCACTTTATTTGGTGCAATGCCGATTCGCGCCACTAGGAGCCTCGAACATGCCCCGCCTCACGCCGCCCCAAGCGCTGGACCAACTCGCCGAATGGATCAACGCCAGTACCGACGAGGTAGGCATTGACGGTCTCCTCCAGCAGCATGGCAACCGCATACCCCGCCGAACGCTGCAGCGTCACCTGGCGTTGCTGGTGGAGCAAAAACGCATAGGGGTGCGCGGCGAAGGCCGGGCCACCCGCTACCACCGCCTGCCACAGCCCGGCGCATCTGCGCAGACATCCACCGCTGTGGCAACAGCAGTGCCCCCCAGCACCGCAGACTACGTCCCCACCTCCAAAGAGGGCGCAGACATCCGTGCCACTGTCTCCCAGCCCCGCCACCTGCGTAAACCGGTGGGCTACCAACTGGACTTTTTATCGAGCTACGAGCCCAACCACACGGCCTACCTGCCGCCGGGCCTGCGTGAACAACTGCACAGCCTGGGCCGCTCACCGGCAGACCAAACACCTGCGGGCACCTTTGCCAAAGACATCCTCCAACGCCTGCTCATCGACCTGTCTTGGGCCTCCTCCCACCTCGAAGGCAACACCTACAGCCACCTCGACACCGAACGCCTGATCGAGTTCGGCCAGGCCGCCGAAGGCAAAAACGCGCTAGAAACCCAGATGATCCTGAACCACAAGCAGGCCATCGAATACCTGGTGCTCAACCCCGAAAACGCCCGCGTACACACAGACACGCTGATCGCGCTGCACGCCTTCCTGTCCGACGGCCTGATGGCCGACCCCACCGCCGTGGGCCGCATTCGCCGCCGCGCCGTGGAGATCGGGGGCAGCGTCTTCTTACCCATTGCCTTGCCCCAACGGCTCGAAGAACTCTTCGGCATCGTCACGCAGATGGCCGCCGAGATCACCGACCCGTTTGAGCAAGCCTTCTTCTTGATGGTGCACCTGCCGTACCTGCAGCCGTTCGAGGATGTGAATAAACGCGTCTCGCGCCTGGCCGCCAACATCCCTTTCATCCGCCACAACCTGTGCCCGCTGTCGTTCATCGACGTACCGCAGCAAGCGTATGTGGACGGCATGCTGGGCGTGTACGAACTCAACCGCGTGGACCTGCTGCGCGATGTGTTTGTGTGGGCCTACGAGCGGTCTTGTCAGCAATACGTGGCGGTGAAGCAGAACCTGGTGCCACCAGACATTTTTCGGCTGCGGCATCGACAAGCGCTGGCGGAGGTGATTGCAGCCATCGTGCGGCAGGGGGATGCGCCCACGGAGCAGGCGGTGACAAGCAGGATGCCAGCTTCCGTTGCGGCGGCCGACCACGCGCATTTTGTGCAACTGGCGCTGGCCGAGTTTGGCGCGCTGCACGCCGGGAATGCCGTGCGGTTTGGGATCCGGCCGCTGGAGTTTGGGGAGTGGGAGCGGCGTGCCCAGGACATGAAGGGGTGAAGGCAGCGGGCCTGCCAACGCCAATAATTCAGACAAAACAGGCTCCAGCGCTTATCCATCAAGCGCAAACAGCTATAAATTAAATAGCAAAACCACCCTCACACCCGCTGGGCAGGCCCATGCGCCGCAGCGACGCACGACAATCGCGCCATGAAATGGATCGACGCCCCCTGGATTGAACTGCTGCGCATCGCCCTGGAAGTGGCGGCCACCGTGGCCTTTGCCCTGTCGGGCGTGATGATGGCGGCGCGCAAGCGGTTTGACGCGGTGGGTGTGTGCGTGGTGGCGTTTGTGTCGGCCTTCGGCGGCGGCACGCTGCGCGACTTGCTGTTGGACCAGCGGCCCTTCTTCTGGGTGCGGCACACCGAATTTGTCTGGGGCATTCTGGGGCTGAGCGTGGCGGCCATGCTGTTCATGCGCCAGCGGCACTTTCAACCCACCGAGCGCGCCATGCTGCTGCCCGACGCCATCGGCCTGGGGCTTTTTGCCGCCGTGGGCGTGGACATTGCCACCGCTGTGGGCATGCCCGCGCTGATTGCCGTGATGATGGGCGTGACCACTGGCGTGTTTGGCGGGGTGCTGCGCGATGTGCTGTGCAACGAGGTGCCCCAGGCCTTCAGCGACCACCGCCCTTATGCGCTGTGCGCCTTTGCCGGCGGCTGGGCCGATGTGGCGCTGCGCCAGGTGGAAGGCACCGTGGTCAGCCCCCTGCTGGCGTGCGTGCTGATCACGGCCGGGCTGCGGGGTTTGGCGCTGTGGCGCAACTGGGAGCTGCCCGCCTGGCGGGTATGAACGGGGCCAAGCCGTAAAATCGCGCACCCAGCCCCTGGATGTACACCACGAATTGCTGCCCCCCATGAACACACCCTTTTGCCCCCCTTCCCACGCAGTTGCCCAACCCACGGCACGCGGGGCCCTGCGCCGCCGCTGGCGCACCCAGCTGGCGGCCGCAGCGCTGATAGGCGCCGCAAGCATCGCGGCACTGCCCCCCGCCCAGGCGCAAGTGGTCAACCCGCTGGGCGCCGTGCGCAACTTTCCTGATGCGGCAGAGCGCGGCACGCTGACCATCCTGGGGGTGCAAGAGGCGCGCCTCAACAGCCGCGACATCCGGATGGCCCCTGGCATGCGCCTGTTCAGCCCGCAAAACACACTGGTGCAACGCCACACCGTGATCGGCCAGACGTACAAGGTCAACTACGTGCTTGAAGCCAGCACGGGCATGCTGCACGCGGCCTGGATCCTGAGCGAAGCCGAGGCGGCCAAGCCGCTCAAGGGCAAGAGCCCTGCACCCACCAACATCACCACGGACAACGTTCTGAAGTAACGCGTCCAGCCGCCGCACCTGCGGCGGCGTTTCGGCCCCTCAGGATCCTTGGGGCCACCCCACCCTCAGTCACCGCGCCCCGTGGGCAGCGGTGTTTGCTTGCTATTTGTGAAATTGCCATGGCCAAAAAAGTCTTTATCAAAACCTTCGGCTGCCAGATGAACGAGTACGACTCGGACAAGATGGCCGACGTGCTCAACGCCGCCCAAGGCTACGAGCCCACCCAGAACGTGGACGAGGCCGACCTCATCCTTTTCAACACCTGCTCGGTGCGCGAAAAGGCGCAAGAAAAGGTCTTCAGCGACCTGGGCCGCATCAAGCACCTGAAGGCGCGCGGCGTGAAGATTGGCGTGGGCGGTTGCGTGGCCAGCCAGGAAGGCGCCGAGATCATCAAGCGCGCCCCCTATGTGGACGTGGTGTTTGGCCCGCAAACTCTGCACCGCCTGCCAGAAATGCTGAACCAGCGCGAGCAGCTGGATAAGCCGCAGGTAGACATCAGCTTCCCCGAGATTGAAAAGTTCGACCACCTGCCGCCCGCCCGCGTGGAGGGCGCATCGGCCTTTGTGTCCATCATGGAAGGCTGCAGCAAATACTGCAGCTACTGCGTGGTGCCCTACACCCGTGGCGAAGAAGTGAGCCGCCCGTTTGACGATGTGCTGGTGGAAGTGGCGGGCCTGGCCGACCAGGGCGTGAAGGAAATCACCCTGCTGGGCCAGAACGTGAACGCCTACCTGGGCAAGATGGGCGGCACGGCCGAGATTGCCGACTTTGCGCTGCTGCTCGAATACGTGTCGGACATTCCCGGCATCGAACGCATCCGCTACACCACCAGCCACCCCAACGAATTCACGCCCCGGCTGATCGAGGCCTACGCCAAGCTGCCCAAGCTGGCCAGCCACCTGCACCTGCCCGTGCAGCATGGCAGCGACCGCATTTTGATGGCCATGAAGCGCGGCTACACCGCCATGGAATACAAGAGCACGGTGCGCAAGCTGCGCGCCATCCGCCCCGACCTGGCGATGAGCAGCGACTTCATCGTGGGCTTCCCCGGCGAGACCGAAGACGACTTCAACAAGATGATGAAGCTGATCGACGACATTCACTTCGACAACAGCTTCAGCTTCATCTTCAGCCCCCGCCCTGGCACGCCCGCCGCCGGCCTGCACGACGACACGCCGCACGACGTGAAGCTGCGCCGGCTGCAGCATCTGCAGAGCGTCATCAACGCCAACATCAAGTCCATTAGCGAAAGCCGCGTGGGCACGGTGCAGCGCATTCTGGTGGAAGGCGCTTCCAAGCGCGATGCAGGCGAGCTGATGGGCCGCACCGAATGCAACCGCGTGGTCAACTTTGCGGGCCAGCCCCGCCTGGTGGGGCAGATGGTGGATGTGACCATCACCGAAGCCAAGGCCTACACCCTGCGCGGCGAGGTGCTGGTGCGCGAGGGCGCCCCCGTCACCGCCTGAACTTCACCGCCTGAACTTCACCGCCTGCCCCCTCACGGCCATGGCCCAGGAAGCCACCAGCCCCGCCAAGGCCCGGCACTACGGCCCGTCCTTCCAGCAACTGCTGCTGCTCGCGTTCTTGCTGATCGCGGGCTTGCTGGGCACCAGCGCGCTGCGCACGCTGTTCACGCTGGAAGCGCTGATGACTGAGAGCCAGGCCAGCGCCGCCCAGGCAGCGGCCCTGAACGTGGCCGCGCAAACCCTGAACCAGCGGGGCCAGGCGCTGGAGCGTGCAGCGCGCCAGTCACTGGTGCTGGGCGATGCACAACTGCGCCAGAGCTTTGACGACATGGCGGCCGATGCGCGGCGCCTGGTGCAGCAGCTGGAAGACGCGGGGCTGCCGCCCGAGCAGGCCCGGCAGTGGCGCAGCCATATGGACACGGTGCACGAGCTGCTGCGCGCGCCGCCCGGCTTGTCGCTGGAGCACGAACGCAGCGTGGCCGATGAATTTGCGGCGCTGGACAACCTGCACGCGGCCATCAGCCAGGCGGTGCAGGAACTCAACGCGCGCAAGAGCAGCGAACTCGACGCCATGGTGCAGGCCAGCCGCGAAGCCGTCACGCACCAGCTGCTGGGCGCCATCGTGCTGGCCCTGGTGCTGGCACTGTCTCTGGGCGTGTGGCTGGCGCGGCCCTTCAAGCGGCTGGAACGCGCCATTCGCCGCCTGGGCGAGAACCAGCTGGAGCGGCCCGTGGCCATCACCGGCCCGGCCGACGTGCGGCGCGTGGGACAGCAACTGGAATGGCTGCGCCTGCGGCTGCTGGAGCTGGATGCCGACAAGGCGCGCTTTTTGCGCCATGTGTCGCACGAACTCAAAACCCCGCTGGCCGCGCTGCGCGAAGGCGTGGCCCTGCTGCAAGACGGTGTGACCGGGGAGCTGACCGAGGGCCAGAAGGAAGTGGCGCAGATCCTGCACCAGAACACGCTGGTGCTGCAAAGCGAGATCGAAGCGCTGCTGCGTTTCAACGCGGCGGCGTTTGAAGCCCGCCAGCTGCAGCGGCGCGAAACCGAACTCATCGGCCTGCTGGAAGACCTGGTGGAAAGCCAGCGCCTGCAGTGGCAGGCCCGCCAGCTGCGGGTGGAGGTGAGCGGCGAGCGCACTACCTTGCAGCTGGACCCCGAAAAAATCGCCTCGGCCGTGGGCAACCTGCTGTCCAACGCCATTCGCTTTTCGCCCGAACAGGGTACGGTACGCTTGGCCGTTTCGCGCGCGCCCGGTTCAGTGCTGATTGACGTGTCCGACCAGGGGCCCGGCGTGGCCCCGGCAGACAAGGCCCATGTGTTCGAGCCCTTCTTCCGCGGTGAACGCCAGCCAGAAAACGCGGTGCGCGGCACCGGAATCGGGCTGTCCATCGTGCAGGAATACATCCATGCCCACGGCGGGCGCGTGCACCTGCTGGGCGAAGCGCCCCACTCTTTTTTCCGAATCGAACTCCCTGATGCATCCTGAAGCCACCCGCCCCCGCCACACGCCGCGCCACCCCCTGCTGTGGGGGGCGGCTATGTGCGTGGCAGTGCTGGCCGGCTGCGCCACATCAGCCCTGCAGCCACAGGCGGCTGAAGCGATCAAGGTAGCCCCGCCAGCGGCCACGGCAGAGGCAAACCGGACGCCAGCGCCCACGCCCCCAGAGCCGACCCTGCCCGAGCTGGAAGACCCCGCATCCCCCGCCAAAGACCTGCTGCGCGACACGCTGGCCTATGCCGACCGCGCGCTTGACGCCAGCGCCACCACCCTGGCGCGCGAGATGGCCCGCCTCTCGGTGCCCGACGACACCAAGCCCGCCCGCCACCTGCGGCTGGCACTGCTGCTGACCCAGACCCGACAGCCCGCAGACACGGCCCGCGCACTGGGCCTGGTGCAGCGCACCTTGGCCGACGCCAACGCGCAGGAGCTGCACCCCCTGGCCCGGTTGCTGGAAGCGCGGCTGACGCACCAGCGGCGGCTGGAGGAACAACTGGAGCGGCAAGGCCAGCAACTGCGCGATGCCCAGCGCCGCAACGACCAGCTGAGCGAGCGGCTCGAAGCCGTGCGCGCCATCGAACGCAGCCTGCAAACACGCCCAGCGCCTGCGGCCGCATCGCCTTCCGCACCCGCTGCGGGCGCCAGCAGCCCGGGCAACGGCACCAAACCCTGATCCCCACACGCCATGCCTTCCTCCACGCCCCCATCACGCCCGGCCCAGCACCGCATTCTGGTGGTGGACGACGATGCCGACATGCTGCGCCTGCTCTCGCTGCGCCTGAAGGCGGCGGGGCACGAAGTGGTGGCGGTGGGCTCGGCCGAGGCAGCCCTGGCCCAGCTCGACATTGCCCGGCCGCAGCTGGTGCTGAGCGACGTACGCCTGCCCGGCAAGGATGGCCTGGCGCTGTTTGACGAAGTGCACGCGCGCCACCCCTCGCTGCCAGTGATTTTGCTCACGGCCCACGGCACCATCCCCGACGCGGTCGAGGCCACATCGCGTGGCGTGTTCACCTACCTGACCAAGCCCTACGACGGCAAAGAGCTGCAGGAAAAAGTGGCCGAAGCCCTGGCCCTGAGCGCCCCCGCTGTGCACCAGGCCCACGCCAACGAGGCCTGGCGCGCCGACATCGTGAGCCGCTCCAGCCGCATGACCGATGTGCTGTCCGAAGCGTTCATGGTGGCGCAATCCGATGCGAGCGTGCTGCTGCTGGGCGACAGCGGCTCGGGCAAGGAACTGCTGGCCCAGGCCATCCACCGCGCAAGCCCTCGCGCCTCCAAGCCCTTTGTGGCGGTGAACTGCGGCGCGATTCCCGAAGCACTGCTCGAATCCGAACTGTTCGGCCACGTCAAAGGCGCTTTCACCGACGCCGTGAGCAACCACAAGGGCCTGTTCCAGGCGGCCGATGGCGGCACGCTGCTGCTGGACGAGATTGGCGACATGCCGCCCGCGCTGCAGGTCAAGCTGCTGCGGGTGCTGCAGGAGCGGGCCGTTCGGCCCGTGGGTTCCAGCCAGTCCATCCAGATCAACGTGCGCATCATCTCGGCCACGCACCGCAATCTGGAAGCCGCCATGGCCGCAGGCCAGTTCCGCGAAGACCTGTACTACCGGCTCAACGTCGTCACGCTGCTGCTGCCCACCCTGGCAGAGCGGCGCGAAGACATTGCGCTGCTGGCCAACCACTTTCTGGACAAGCTGGCCCACAAGTACGACAAGCGCCTGTCAGGCTTTGCACCAGAAGCGCTCAAGGCCCTGACCACCGCCGCATGGCCTGGCAATGTGCGCCAGCTCTACAACGTGGTCGAGCAGGTGTGCGCCCTGTCCACCACGCCGCTGGTGCCGCTGTCGCTGGTGCAGCGGGCCCTGCGCATTCCGTCGGCCCAGGTGCTGAGCTTTGCCGAAGCCCGGCAACGGTTTGAGCGCGAATACCTGGTGGGCCTGCTCAAGATGACCGACGGCAACGTGGCCGACGCCGCACGGCTGGCCCAGCGCAACCGCACCGAGTTTTACCGGCTGCTGCAAAAACACGCACTCACGCCCGGCCAGTTCAAGGCCGACGGCGCCACTGGCGACGATGTCGCCGATGAGCGACAAGAGTAAGTGCCTGATTTGCAAAGACTTTGCACCCCGCACGGGGCAAAGCGTCGCCGACAGGCGACAAAAACACGGCATCCATCCGCCTTGAAGGCCCTTGGCAGGTGCCCGCACAATTGTTTACACGTTGCAGTGCATTCAAGCCATTGATTTAAAAGCGTTTTTTCAAGCTGGCACAGGGTTTGCCCTGGTGCTGGCATGCAAGCTGTTTTCTCCTCCTTTTTTTCGCGCCCGCACCAGGTGGGGCTGCGTGCCGTGGCACTGTGTGCCGCGCTCATGGCCTTGGGTGTCCACGCGCAGACGGTGGACCTGGACCACATCACCCAGCTGGCCAAGCAGCGTGCGGCGCAGCCCTACAGCGCTGCCGATGGGCGCCTACCCCCGGCGCTCGCCGCGCTGAATTACGACCAGGTGCGCGACATTCGCTGGCGCCCCGAACGCGCCCTGTGGCGTGCCGAGCAGTTGCCGTTTGAGGCCATGTTCTTCCACCTCGGTCTGTACCAGCGTGAGCCGGTGCTGATCAACGAGGTGTCGCCCCAAGGCACGCGCCACATCCCCTACCGCACGGCCGACTTCGACTACGGCAAAAACAAGGTGCAGCCCCAAAGCTGGGGCGACCTGGGCTTTGCCGGTTTCCGCCTGCACCACCACCTGAATTCGCCCGCGTACAAGGACGAACTGGTGGTCTTCCAGGGCGCCAGCTACTTCCGGGCACTGGGCGCGGGCCAGCAGTACGGCCTGTCGGCACGGGGCCTGGCCATTGACACCGTGGGCGGCAAGGGCGAGGAATTTCCGCGCTTCACCGAGTTCTGGCTGGTGCGCCCGCAGCCCGGCGACACGCAGGCCACCGTCTATGCGCTCATGGATTCGCCCCGCGCCACCGGGGCCTACCGCTTCGACATTCAGCCGGGCGCGCAGACGGTGACCACCGTGCGCGCGCGCATCTTTGTGCGCGGCGGCAGCGCAGGCCCCATCAAGACGCTGGGCATTGCGCCGCTGACCAGCATGTTCCTGTCTGGTGAAAACCAGCCGCGCAAGGACGACTTCCGCCCCGAGGTGCATGACTCCGACGGCCTGATGGTGGCCACGGGCGAAGGCGAATGGCTGTGGCGCCCGCTGCAAAACCCCCGGCAGGTGCTGGTCACGTCGTTCGCCACCACCAACCCCAAGGGTTTCGGGCTGATGCAGCGCGACCGGCAGTGGAGCAGCTACGAAGACGTGGAAGCCCGCTACGAACGCCGCCCCAGCGCCTGGGTGCGCCCCTTGCACCCCTGGGGCCCCGGCCGTGTGGAACTGGTGCAACTGCCCACGCCCGACGAAACCCATGACAACGTGGTTGCCTACTGGGTGCCGCAGCAGTTACCCGCCCCCGGCACGCCGCTGGAAGTCAGCTACGAGCTGGCATGGCAAGGCGATGAGCAGCAACGCCCCCCCAGCGCCTGGGCCACACAGTCGCGCAAAGGCGTGGGCTACACGCAGCAAAGCGCCGAAGCGCTGCGCACGCAGGTGCAGTACGTGGTCGATTTCACCGGCCCGGCATTGCACGACCTGAAGGCCGACGCACCCGTCAAAGCAGTGGTGACCAGCGACGCCAACGGCCGCGTGCTGGAAAGCGGCGTGTACCGCAACCCGGCCACCGGCCAGTGGCGCATGACGCTGCGCGTGGAGCGCCTGCGCAAAGACCAGCCCATTGAATTGCGAGCCTTTCTTCAACACCTCCAACACGCTGTGAGCGAAACATGGACCCACGTCATTCTTCCCGAGTAGGCCCGAGCGCACCCCGTTTGCAGACACAGGAGCCGCCGATGCATCACCCCCACACAGCTCCCCGCAGCCTTGACCCGCACGCCACCGCTGCGCGCAGCCCCGTGCGCGAAGTGCGCCACCCCAACAGCGTGACGGCGCCCCCGGTGCACCGCGGATCGATGCCTGCGCTGCCGTGGCAGGGTTTCTGGAAAAGCGTGGCACGCGCGCTGACAGGGCGCACACCCCGAGCAGAAGGCGCAGAACCCGCTGCCCCGGCGCAGCCCTGGCAGGCCGCCGCCCAGCGCCGCCGCTGGACCTTTGCCCTGCTGGTTCTGTGCAGCACGGTGCTGGCCAGCGTGCTGTTTGCCCAGGTGCAGCCCGCGTATGAAAGTGCGTGGCTGGGTTGGGCGCAAATCGCCCTGTTTGCATTGCTCTCAGCCTGGGTGGTGTCCGGCTTCATGACCGGGATGATGGGCTTTTGGGTCATGCTGCGCGGCGACAGGCATTCGCTCTCGGCCCGCAGCGTGGCGGGGCACACGCTGTCGCGCGAGGCGCGCACCGCCATCATCATGCCCATCTGCAATGAAGACGTGGCCACCGTATTTGCCGGGCTGCGCGCCACCTGCGAATCGGTGGCGGCCACCGGCCACGGGCAGACGTTTGACGTGTTCGTGCTGTCCGACAGCTACGACAGCGACATTGCCCGCGCAGAGCGCGCCGCCTGGGAAGACCTGCGCATGGCACTGGCTGCCAACCCGCAGCAGCCGCAGGTGCAGGTGTACTACCGCCTGCGCAAGCGCCGCACCCACCGCAAGGCAGGCAATGTGGCCGACTTCTGCCGCCGCTGGGGCAAGGACTACCGCTACATGGTGGTGCTGGACGCCGACAGCGTGATGAGCGGCGACTGCATCGTCTCCATGGCCAAGCTCATGGAAGCCAACCCTACGGCAGGCATCATCCAGACGGCTACGCAAGCCATTGGCCACGTCACGCTGCACGCGCGTGCGCAGCAGTTCGCCTCGCGCGTCACCGGCCGCCTGTTCACGCTGGGCATGCAGTTCTGGCAACTGGGTGAATCGCATTACTGGGGGCACAACGCCATCATCCGCGTGGCACCCTTCATGCAGCACTGCGCGCTGGCGCCCATTGCGGGCAAGGGCGGGTTATCGGGCGGCATCATGAGCCACGACTTTGTGGAAGCCGCACTGATGCGCCGCGCCGGCTACCACGTGTGGCTGGTAGCCGACCTGGTGGGCAGCTACGAGCAGCAACCGCCGGACCTGCTGGCCGAACTGCAGCGCGACCGCCGCTGGTGCCAGGGCAATCTGCAGAATGCGCGCCTGATGGCCGAGCCCGGCATCCACCCCGTGCACCGCTCCATGTTCGTGACGGGCGCCATGGCCTACCTGTCCGCCCCGCTGTGGCTGGCCTTCATGACGCTGGGCACCGCCCTGTGGGTGTCTGGCGCGCCGGTGCTGACCGACTGGCACATCCTGCCCACCGAGTTGCTGGCCCTGTGGGCCTGGACGCTGAGCATGCTGTTCCTGCCACGCGTGCTGGGGGTGCTGGCCGTCTTCATGCGGCGTGAGCAGCAGCAGTATGGCGGCGGCTGGAGCCTGCTGAAAAGCGCCTTGCTCGAAAGCATGCTGGCCCTGCTACAGGCCCCCGTGCGCATGCTGGCCCATTCGCTGTTTGTGCTGGTGGCGCTGACGGGCATTGCGCTGGACTGGAAGTCTCCGCCCCGCGAAGCGCAAGCCGTTCCATGGCGCCACGCCATGGCTCAGCTGGCCCCCATGACCGGCGTGATTGCCTTGCTGGCGGCGGGCATTGGCGCCATCGACAGCGGCGCCCTGCTGTGGCTGGCGCCCGTGGGGGTGCCACTGGCCCTGGCCATTCCCATGGCCGTCATCACCAGCCAGATCGCTCTGGGCCGGTCGATGCGGGCGCAGCGCTTCTTGCTTATTCCCGAAGAGGCGTGGTCGCCCCCCGTGTTGCGCCGTGCCTGGCGCCATGCCCAAAGGCTGGCGCAGCCGGGGCCTGGCCTGGGACCCGCAGCGGCCATGGCTTGATGCAAGCCGTGAGCGAGGGCAAGAACATCCGTTCCATGCGCCCTCGCTTCCCTCCCCTTGGTGGTTTTGTGACAAATGCCACACATCCTTGAAGCCGGTGCATGCACCGGCTTTTTGCATTTTGCTATTTATTTAATAGCTTACTGCGCTGACCCCGCCTGCCTCAAACACCTAAAAGGCTTGTGAAAATGCCTGTGACTGGAGGCTCAGCGCCCTATGCCCGTCACGTACGATACGGCGCCGACAGCCCGCAGGGCCTGCCTCCATCCACCATTTTTCGCAAAACCACCACCATGTTCTCCACTGCCACAGCATCCTCCCGGCGGGGCCTTCTTTCTGCCGGGGCCTTGTGGGCCGCCCTGCTGGCCGCGGGCTGCGCCACCGCCCCCGAACCTGCGCCAGAGCCCGTGGCACCCCCACCACCAGC
>ENA-UOOA01002872-UOOA01002872.1-human-gut-metagenome-genome-assembly--contig:-P61old-NODE-2872-length-22889-cov-16.249234_pt1 | contig 22889 bp, 24 predicted proteins | sample MGYA00242467_ERZ724014 | MGnify/ENA metagenome assembly ERZ724014 | reverse complement strand
AGACTAAAATATATTATCTATATCATTAATTGCTTTTACTTTTTCACTTATCGAAGCAATTTATACACTATTTAATTTTTCCAATATTTGACTTTTTCCAAATTTTATAGTATAATAACCAAGACATTGCCAAAGGGCAAAAAAATGAGATTTTTTTAAAACCTAAAAAGTTTAAATATATAAAGAGAGAAAAGAAATAACAAGAACGGATTAAAAATTAAATAAAAAGGAAATTATTATAAGCAGAGAATTTATAATAAATTATTTGTGCTTTCATTTTTCAATGGAAGAATTTAAACGATTAAAAGGATTTAATGAAATTCAAAATAAATTAATAAAAAGAAAGAGAGGAGAAGAAATGACACAAGAGAATTTAGACAAAAAGATAGATGAAAAGACAGAAAAAGTAGAGAGAAAAACAGAGAGAAGAACAAGAGCACCAAGAAAAAATACAGGTGTAACAAGAAATGCAAGAACAACAAGAAGTACTAGAACTACAAAAAATGCAAAAGAAGAAAAAACAGAAAAAGGAGAAAAAAAAGAGGAAACAACAGCAAAGAGAGAAAGAAAAACTGAAAATAAAATAGGAAAAAGAATAGAAAAAAGAGAGCCAAGAAAATCAAGAACAAATAATAATAGTGTATTTAAAAAAGGGAAATTAAAAATTATCCCATTAGGAGGATTACACGAAGTTGGAAAAAACATAACAGTATTTGAATATGAAGATGAAATAATAGTAGTAGACTGCGGATTATCATTCCCAGAAGATGATATGTTGGGAATAGATTTAGTTATACCAGATATAACATATTTACAAAAAAATGTAGATAAAATAAAAGGATTAATAATAACACACGGACACGAAGATCACATAGGAAGTGTACCATATGTATTAAAACAAATAAATATCCCGGTTTATGCACCAAGACTTGCAATGGGATTAATAAGAAATAAACTAGAAGAACATAAAATATTAAGAAGTTCTAAATTAATAGAAGTAATGCAAGGAGAAACAATTACATTAGGAAAAAACTTTAAAGTAGAATTTATAAGAAGTACACATAGTATACCAGATTCTGTAATGTTAGCAATAAAAACACCAGTAGGAACAATATTACACACAGGAGACTTCAAAGTTGATTACACACCAATAGATGGAAAAATAATGGACTTAGGAAGAATAGCAGAATTAGGAAATGAAGGAATACTAGCCTTAATGTCAGATAGTACAAATGCTGAAAGAAAAGGATTTACAATGTCAGAAAGTTCAATAGGGCCAGTATTTGATAACTTATTTGATGGATGTACAAAAAGAATAGTAGTAGCAACATTTGCATCAAATGTTCATAGAGTTCAACAAATAGTAAACTCAGCAGTAAAATATAAAAGAAAAATTGCTGTATGTGGTAGAAGTATGATAAATATGATAAATACAGCAAGAGAATTAGGATATATAGATTGTCCAGAAGATTTATTTATAGACATAGATATGATGTCAACATACAATGATGAACAATTAGTAATAATTACAACAGGAAGTCAAGGAGAAACAATGTCAGCATTAACAAGAATGGCTGCAGGAGAACATAGAAAAGTAAAAATAACTCCAAATGACTTAGTAATTATTTCTGCAAATCCAATACCAGGAAATGAAAAATTAGTATCAAAAGTAATAGATGACTTAATGCAAATTGGAGCAGAAGTTGTATATAGTGCATTAGCAGATGTTCACGTATCTGGACATGCTTGCCAAGAAGAACAAAAATTAATATTTGCATTAGCAAAACCAAAATTCTTTATACCAGTACATGGTGAATATAGACAATTAATTGCACATGCTGAAACAGCTCAAAGTATGGGAATACCAGCTAAAAATATAGTATTAATGGAAAACGGAAGAGTTGTAGAACTAAGTGAAGATGAAATAAAACTAGCTGGAATGGTTCCAAATGGAAGAGTATTAGTAGATGGACTAGGAGTAGGAGATGTTGGGAATATCGTATTAAGAGACAGACAACACTTATCACAAGATGGGTTAATAGTAATAGTATTAACAATGGACTCTTCAACAGGAGAAGTAGTAGCAGGACCAGATGTAATTTCAAGAGGATTTGTATATGTTAGAGAATCAGAAAACTTAATGGATGAAGTAAAAAGTGTAGTAAGACATGAAATTAAAAAATGTGAAGAAAAAGAAATTAGAGATTGGTCTACAATAAAATCTACAGTTAGAGAAAACTTAAGAGACTATATATTTGTAAAAACAAAAAGAAATCCGATGATCATCCCAATCATTATGGAGGTTTAATTCGGAGGGAAAAAGGAGAAATAAATATGGATTATAAAGATTTAGCAAACTTAATATTTCCAGATGCAAAGGAAATATCATATTATGAAGAAAAATACCCAGAAAGAAATTTACCAGAAGGAGCAATAGTAACAAGATTTGCTCCAAGTCCTACAGGATTTGTTCATATTGGAGGGCTATATCAAGGGTTAATAGCTAGAAAATTAGCAAATCAAACAAATGGAGTATTCTTCTTAAGAATAGAAGATACAGACCAAAAAAGAGAAGTTGAAAATGGAATTATTGGGATAGTAGATTCTTTAAAAGATTTTGGATTTGAACCAGATGAAGGAATGATTTCTGAAAATGAAGGAAAAGGAAATTATGGACCATATAAACAAAGTCAAAGAAAAGAAATTTACCAAGCATATGCAAAATACTTAATTGAACAAGGAAAAGCATATCCATGTTTCTGTACTCCAGAAGATGTTGAAGAAATTAGAGCTAAACAAGAAGCTGCAAAAATTAGACCAGGTTATTATGGAGTTTGGGCAAAATGTAGAACTATTCCAGTTGAAGAAGCTATGAAAAGAATTCAAAATGGAGAAAATTATATAATAAGATTTAAATCTCCTGGAAGAGAAGATAGAAAAATACAACATCATGATGTTATTAAAGGAAAGGTTGATTTCCCAGAAAATGATCAAGATATAGTAATTATAAAAGCAGATGGTTTACCAACATATCATTTTGCACATGCAGTTGATGATCACTTAATGCATACAACACACGTAATAAGAGGAGATGAGTGGTTATCATCAGTACCACTACATTTACAATTATTCCACGAGTTAGGATTTAAAGCTCCTAAATATGCACATATTGCACCAATTATGAAAAATGATAATGGTAATAAAAGAAAATTAAGTAAAAGAAAAGATCCTGAGGCTGCAGTAAGTTATTATGCAGAAGAAGGAATTCCAGCAGAAGCGGTTAAAGAATATTTATTAAATATTGCAAATTCTAATTTTGAAAACTGGAGAAGAGCTAATCCAGATAAACAATTAAATGAATTTGAATTACAATTAAATAAAATGAGTGTTAGTGGTGCATTATTTGATATGGTTAAATTATTAGATGTATCAAAAACTGTAATATCAAAAATGACTGCTGAAGAAATATATGAAAATGCTAATATGTGGGCAACAAAATATGATGCAAAATTAAAAAAATTATTAGAAGATAAAGAATATGCTTTAAAAGTTTTTGGAATAGAAAGAGGAAACAAAAAGCCAAGAAAAGATATTTCAAAATGGTCAGATGTAAAAGAAAATATTTCTTATATGTATGATGAAGAATTTGCAAAAGATGAAAATGAATACCCTTATCAAGTTATAAATGATAAAGAATCAATTTCAAAAATATTAAAATTATATGTAGAAAAATATTATGATGAAAATGATGATAAACAAGCATGGTTTGATAAAATAAAAGAATTAGCTGGAGAAATGGGTTATGCAAAAGAAGTAAAAGAATTTAAAGCAAATCCAGATATGTACAAAGCTCATGTTGGAGATGTAAGTACAGTATTAAGAATAGCTTTAACAAAAAGAACAAATACTCCAGATATGTATGAAATTATGCAAATATTAGGAAAAGACAGAATGGCTCAAAGATTTAACAAAGCTATATAATTTATTATAAAAGTAGAGGAAAATTATGGAATATAATAAATATGAAGTTGGAGATATTGTTAGAACCAAAAAACAGCATCCTTGCGGAAGTAAATTATGGGAAGTTACACGAATAGGTGTTGACTTTAAATTGAAATGTCAAGGATGCGGACATATAATAATGTTGCCAAGAGAAAAGGCATTGAAAGCAATTACTAAGAAAATAGAAAAAGAAGAAAATTAAGAAATAGTATTTGTTGAGAGGAAAAAATATATGGAAAAGAAATATCTTGTTTCAGAGACTACAAAAGAAGAAAGAAAAGAAATAGTGAAAAATGCACTAGGGATTTCTTTATTAGGAGCAGATATGCCAAGTGATGATGTTCTGCAATTAGCTAAGCAATATATTGATGGTAAAATTGAAATTGAAGAAATTCAAAAGAAGGTGTTAGAAAAATATACAAATGGAGGTAATAAATAATGGAAGATCCATATGTATACAAAGATACAGGAACATTAATAAATAAATTAGGAATAAAGGACTATGAAGAACTTAGAAAAGCAGAGTCAGATATATCTTTTGCAAAATTGCTAAGTGTAGATGCTAATGTAGATTGTCACAAATTTGATTTAGAATATATTCAAAATATTCATAAATATGTTTTAGGCGATATTTATGACTGGGCTGGAGAGTTTAGAACGGTTCCAATGGAAAAGTCAGAAGAAGTATTAGGTGGAGATACAGTTAGATATTCCTACCCAAAAGAGATAATTCCAAAAGCTCAAAAGTACATAAATGAAATAAATAGTATAAATTGGAATAATATAGAATTAGAAGATAAAGCTTTAAAATTTTCAAAATTAATTGCTGGATTATGGCAAGTTCATCCATTTAGAGATGGAAATACTAGAACTATTATTACATATGCTTTTAGATTTGCTGAAGAGCATGGATTTAAAATGGATAGAAATTTAATTTTAGAAAATTTTGGTTATGTAAGAAATGCTTTAGTAAAAGCTTCTGATGGTGAATATTCAGAATATAAATATTTAACACATATAGTAAGAGACTCAATAAAAAATGGTGAAGAAAGTGTTGAAAATAATAATACAAAAGTAGCTAAAAATAAAGAGGAAAGTGAAGAAGAAAGATAAAAGGTAACATTTTACAAATTTCGACATAATATATAGTATAACATCATAAAAAATAAGGTGTTATATGGAGGTGACTTTTATGGAGCCACAAGAAGTATTTTACTGTAAAGAAAAGAAAGAAAAATGTAATAATAACAAATGCTTCGGTATTGTTACTATTATATTAGCAATAGCTTTAGCTTTTGTCGTAGGATTATTAGTTGGTGCTGCTGCTATAGCTTCAGAAATCTTATCATCTTTTGCTGCAATAATAGTCTTAGCTGTAATTCTTGCATTACTTTTAATATTATCAATAATAATAATGATTTGTAATAGAAAGAAAGACAAAAAAGAAAAATGCTGTCACTAAAATTAAAAAATAAAAGTTTGGGAGAAATGGTATAGCCATTTTTTCCAAACTTTTTATTTTTTAAATTCTAAATATATTTTTCTATTTCATTCCAAACATCATCCATATAAACTTTTCTTTCAGAAGAGAAAGGAAAAGTAGGAATATCTCCAATAGGGTTTAAAGCTTTTTGTAATTTTGTAGCTTCAGCAGATACTTTAGTAACTGCAATTTTATCAGCTTTATTAGCCAAAATTATACAAGGAAGACCTGAACGAATAACATAATCGTACATTAATCTATCATTTGCAGTAGGTGTATGGCGAATATCAACTAAAAATATTATTAATGCAATTTGTTTTCTATTGAAAAGATATTCTTCAATAAAATTACCAACTTGTTCTTGTTCTTTTTTAGACATTTTACTAAAACCATAACCAGGTAAGTCAACAAAATAGAACTTTTCATCCATATTATAAAAATTGATTTGTCTTGTTTTCCCAGGTTCACTACTTGTTCTTGCTAATTTTTTTCTATTTATCATAGTATTTATAAAACTAGATTTTCCAACATTAGATTTTCCAACTAAAACAATTTCAGGAAAATCATTTTTTGGGTATTGAGCAGGTTTTACTGCTGAAACTTCAAATTTTGGATTATTTATTATCATTTAAAATTTTTCCTCTCTTTTTATTTTTTAGGAACTATTTTTTCAGCTCCACCCATATATGGTCTTAAAACTTCTGGAATTGTTACACTTCCATCTTCATTATAATTATTTTCTATTACAGCGATTAGTCCTCTAGGTGTTGCAACAACTGTATTATTTAATGTGTGTAAGTAATAATTTCCTTTTTCACTCTTTACACGAATTCCTAAACGTCTAGCTTGAGCATCTCCTAAATTTGAGCAACTGCAAACTTCAAAATATTTTTGTTGTCTTGGGCTCCAAGCTTCAATATCACATGATTTTACTTTTAAATCAGCTAAATCACCAGAACAACAATCTAATTGTCTTACAGGTACATTCCAGCTTCTAAATAAGTCAACACTTAATTTCCACATTTTATTGTACCATTCCATTGACTCTTCAGGTTCGCATAAAACAATCATTTCTTGTTTTTCAAATTGATGAACACGATATAATCCTCTTTCTTCTAATCCATGAGAACCAATTTCTTTTCTAAAACAAGGTGAATAAGATGTCATACATATTGGTAATTCATCTTTTTTAATTAATTGTTCTTTAAATCTTCCAATCATAGAATGTTCAGATGTACCAATTAAGAATAAATCTTCACCTTCAATTTTATACATCATTGCATCCATTTCTTCGAAACTCATAACACCATTTACAACATCACTACGAATCATAAATGGGGGAATTGCATAAGTGAAACCATTATTAATCATATAATCTCTAGCATATGCAAGCATAGCTTCATGTAGTCTGGCAACATCACCAATTAAATAGTAGAAACCAACACCGCTTGTACGTCCAGCAGATTCTTTATCTAATCCATTAAATCTTGCAATAATATCTGCATGATGAGGAATTTCATAAGCTGGAACAGTTGCTTCTCCAAATCTTTCAACTTCTACATTTTCACTATCATCTTTACCAATAGGAACAGATGCATCCATAATATTTGGAATTTTCATCATTCTTGATTTTATTTCTTCTGCATATTCAGTTTCTAATTTTTCATTTTCTTCAAGTTTAGAATTAATTTCTTGAACTTTAGATTTAATACTTTCAGCTTCATCTTTTTTGCCATTTCTCATAAGATTTCCAATTTCAGCACTTAAAGATTTTCTTTCAGCTCTTAGATTATCTCCATTTAATTTTGCTTCTCTATTTTTTTTATCTAAATCAATTACTTCATCAACTAAGTGAAGTTTGTGGTCTTGAAATTTATTTTTTATGTTTTGTTTTACCACATCAGGATTTTCTCTTAAAAATTTTATATCTATCATAATTTACCTCCAATTAAAAATATTAAAATTGTTATTTTAAATAATCTCTTTCAATATCTTGTACTATTTCAAATCTATGTTTTTGACCTGTTATATTATCAGGTCTATCTATTGGGATTTCCGACAAAAACATTTTTTCAGGTCTTACCCAAAGTTGTCTTTTATCAGCTCTTTCATATAAAGGTTTATATACTACTATTCTTTCTGTTGTTTCTGAATCGTATGCAATATTTTCTACAAAATAATAGTTACCTTTAAAATGGCGATAAACTTTTCCAATTTGTACTTCTTCCATAATTGCCTCCAATATCTATAAATAATACAGATATTATATAATATTTTTGTATAAATATCAATAAAATGTGGAAAAATTCTAAAAAGTAGGGTGGTTTGAGTGAAAGTTTGATGAATTGGGATTTGAATATGTTGAAATTATTGTTTTTTCGGCTTCCTTCATAATTTAAGAAATTCTAAATTGATTTTTTGGGACCCTTTCACTTAGTCCTCGCTAGAGCTCGACGTGAACATTCCCCTAAAAATCAATTAAGAATTTCTAAAGTTATTACGGGCGCACTCAAAAACAATAATTTCAACATATTCAAATCCCAATTCATCAAAACTTCACTCTAACTAAAAAAGGAGAAGAAAGTATATGTTTTTAGAAATAATAAAATTTATAATTTATTCAGCCTTAATAGTCTTAATATCAAAATATATTTTAGTAACAACTTTAAGAAAATTAGCTGAAAGTTTAAAGTTAAAACCTAAAACAGTTGGAAATATTGCAGGATATGCAACATCTATACCAGAACTTTTAACAATAACAACATCAAGCTTAAGAGGACTATCTGGCGCAAGTGTTTATAATATAATAAGTTCAAATGTAATAAATTTTATTCAATATATTGGAGCAATTTTATTAAATAAAAATGTTGATAAAATAAAAAATAGAGCCATTATTACAGATATAATATTAGTAATTTTTACAATTTTGATTCCAATAGTTTTGCTAAAGATGAATATTGAATTAAATATAATGATTGCACCAATTTTTGTTATTTTGTATATATTATTTAGGGTTATTAATGATAATGTTCATAAGATGTATTTAAAAAATGAAGATGAAAAAATAGAACATGAAATTGAACTTGAAGAAGAAAAGGAAAGCAAGAATAGATTTCAAACAATAAAATATATTATTTATTTAGTAATAACAGGATTTTTATTATATTTTGTTGGAGATAAATTAGGTAATACCTTAGAAACATTGTGTAAATTATTTAATATATCAGAAGCTATTATTGGAATATTGCTAGGTTTTATAACAAGTATTCCAGAGTTAATGACATTTTTTGAATCACAAAAACATTATAAAAAAGAAGATGATGATATGCTTGGAGTTGTGGAAGCAACTAATAATTTGCTCACTTCAAATATTTTAAATCTTTTTGCAATTCAGACAATTGGAATATTGATAACAAGTATATTATAGAAGTAATAAAAAAATCCGACATAAGTGTACTGAATTCAAAAAATATTTAATTTTTTGAGCTCAGTACATAGTGTTGGATTTTTTAATTATATATTTGCAATTTTTCTTATTTTATAGCAAATATATTGAACTGCACTAGGACTTAAGTTTTCCAAAGATATTAATGAATAAGAACTCTCAGGAATAATAGTAACCAGTGCTACGTTTCGATTGCAAAACCAGAAAAATAATAATCTGCGTTTTATCGTATAATCAAAACCGTTATTGGAGCGTTCAAATTTGAACATTAGTATATAAAGTTTAAATATTTTCATGATGTCAATGTTCTCCTTTTTCTATTCTATATTTTTAGCTTATGTATTATATCATATAAAATTCAATTGTATAGATAAAAAAACAAAATTCACAAAAAATTCACAAAAAAATTAGCACAATGTATTGACAAGTGCTAAAAAAGATTATAATATATATAAAGATTAGCAATCAAACATAATGAGTGCTAAAAGAGGTGAGAAAATGCTAGATGATAGAAAAAAGAAAGTATTAAAAGCAATAGTAGAAGAATATATCAATACAGCAGAACCAGTTGGTTCAGTAGCCTTGACACAAAATGAAGACTTGAAGTATAGTAGTGCGACAATAAGAAATGAAATGGCAGACTTAGAAAAAGCAGGTTACTTAGAAAAAACACATACATCAAGTGGAAGAATACCATCAGAAAAAGGCTATAGATACTATGTGGATGAATTACTAAAAGATGATAATATCAGCTTAGAGGAAATCAAATACATAAGTGATAAATTAGAAACAAAAGTAAATGAAATCGAAGATTTAACAAAAATTGCAACAACAACAATATCAGAAATTACACATTATACAACACTTGCAATAGGACCAAGTACACAGGATTTGTTAATAGAAGAAATAAAATTCGTACTATTAGGCCCAAGAATGTTAATGGCAATAATTCTTACAAATACAGGAATGGTAAAAGAAACAATAATAAAATTTGATGAGGACATAACAGACAAACAAGTCGAAACAATAAATTATATGTTCAACAAAAAATTAAAAGGTCAACCATTAGAAATTATAGATGCTCCATTAGAGGAATATTTGATTAATGAAATGAAATACAGTGTAAAGGTAATAAAACCAATAATAGAACAAATAAAAAAAGTAATTTCAAAAGATAGACAAATATATTTAGAAGGAGCAAATAAATCATTTGACTTACCAGAATTTAATAGTTTAGCAGTTGCAAAAAACTTCGTTAATATAATAGATGAAAAAGAATTAATGACAGATATATTAAATTCAGGATTCGCAAAAGATATAAATGTTTATATAGGCGATGAAAATGAAAAAGAAGAATTAAAAGACTTTAGTGTAATAACCTTTAAACATAAAGTTGGAGACAAAGATATGGGAACAATAGGAATTATAGGACCAAAAAGAATGGATTACTCAAAAGTCATTTCAGTTATGAAATATATAAACAAAAAATTAAAAGATAAAGGAATATAAAGAAAGAGGCGATAAAATGGCAGAAAATGAAAAAAATGAAAATGTAGAAGAAACAAAAGAAGTAAAAGAAAAAAATGAATTACAACAGAAACAACAAGAATTAGATGACTTAACAGATAGATACAAAAGAATATTAGCTGAATTTGAAAATCATAAAAAAAGAAGTCAAAAAGAAAGAGAAGGATTATATAATTCGATATTAGGTGATGTTGTAGAAGTAATGCTTCCAATATTAGACAATCTAGAAAATGCAGCTAAAGTTCAAACAGAAGATGAAAATTACAAAAAAGGAATTGAACTTGTATTAAAACAATTTCAAGATGTACTTAAATCAAAAGGCGTAGAAGAAATCAAAACAGTTGGAGAAACTTTTGATCCAGAGTTACATGAAGCAGTTAGCAGTGTACAAGATGATACAAAAGGTGAAAAAGAAATTGTTCAAGAATATAGAAAAGGCTACAAATTAGGACATAAAGTTATTAGACATTCTATGGTAGTAGTCGCAAATTAGTTATTAATTTTGTTAAAAGTTGTCAAGTGGGACGGGGAATATTGACAACTTATGATTAGAAAAATATATTTATAAAATTTTAAAAAATTAAAAGGTGTCAAAAAAGTCCGTCCCTTTTGACAGAAGAAAGGATGATAAAAATGGGAAAAATTATAGGAATTGACTTAGGAACAACAAACTCATGTGTAGCAGTTATGGAAGGAGGAGAACCAGTAGTAATACCAAATGCTGAAGGTAATAGAACAACACCATCAGTAGTTGCTTTCTCAAAAAATGGAGAAAGATTAGTAGGACAAATAGCAAAACGTCAAGCAGTTACAAATCCAGATAATACTGTTATATCAATAAAAAGAAAAATGGGTACAGCTGAAAAAGTTAAAATAGAAGGAGATAGCTTTACACCACAAGAAATATCAGCAATGATATTACAAAAATTAAAAGCAGATGCTGAAAATTATTTAGGACAAAAAGTAACTCAAGCAGTTATTACAGTTCCAGCTTACTTCAATGATAGCCAAAGACAAGCAACAAAAGATGCTGGTAAAATTGCAGGACTTGAAGTATTAAGAATTATAAATGAACCAACAGCAGCAGCTTTAGCTTATGGAATGGACAAAGAACAAGATCAAAAAATATTAATATATGACTTAGGTGGTGGAACATTCGATGTTTCTATACTAGATATTGGTGATGGAGTATTCGAAGTTTTATCAACAAGTGGTAATACACATTTAGGTGGAGATGATTTTGATAACAAAATTATAGATTACCTAGTAGATGAATTCAAAAAATCAAATGGAATTGATTTAAAATCAGATAAAATGGCAATGCAAAGATTAAAAGAAGCAGCAGAAAAAGCTAAAATAGAATTATCAGGTGTTCAACAAACACAAATCAACTTACCATTTATTACAGCAGATGCAACAGGACCAAAACACTTAGATGTAACATTAACAAGATCTAAATTTGAAGAATTAATTCATGATTTAGTAGAAGCAACAGCTGGACCAGTTAACCAAGCATTAAAAGATGCAGGATTAACAGCAAATGATATTCATAAAGTATTATTAGTTGGTGGTTCTACAAGAGTTCCAGCAGTACAAGAAATGGTTAAGAGAATAACAGGAAAAGAACCAGATAAAGGAATAAACCCAGATGAATGTGTTGCAATTGGTGCATCAATTCAAGGTGGTGTATTATCTGGAGATGTTAAAGACTTAGTATTATTAGATGTAACACCATTATCATTAGGTATTGAAACATATGGTGGAGTATTTACAAAATTAATCGAAAGAAATACAACAATACCAACTAAAAAATCACAAATATTCTCAACAGCTGCAGATGGTCAAACATCAGTAGAAGTTCACGTATTACAAGGTGAAAGAGAAATGGCTGCATATAATAAAACATTAGGAAGATTCCAATTAACAGGAATTCCAGCAGCACCAAGAGGAGTACCTCAAATTGAAGTAACATTTGATATTGATGCAAACGGTATAGTTCATGTATCTGCAAAAGATATGGCAACAGGAAACAGCCAAGATGTTTCAATCACAGCATCAACAAACTTAACTGATGAAGATATTGATAAAGCTGTTAAAGATGCAGAAGCACATGCTGAAGAAGACAAAAAGAAGAAAGAAGAAATCGAAGTTAAAAATAATGCAGAAAGCTTAGTATACAACAGTGAAAAAACATTAAAAGACTTAGGAGATAAAATCAGTGGAGAAGAAAAAGCAAAAGTTGAAACAGAAATAGACAATACTAAAAAAGCATTAGAAACAAATGACACTGAAAAAATCAAAGAAGCAACAGAAAAATTAACAAAAGTATTCTATGATATGTCAGAACAACTATACAAAAATGCAAATCCAAACGGAGCACAAGGAGCTGGAGTAGATCCAAATGCAGCAGGAGCTGGAACAGATAATGGTGCAAACGGAGATAATGGAAACGTATATGATGCAGACTACAAAGTAGAAGATGACAATAAATAATTAAAATAGTAATATATGGAAAAGGGGATTCCCCTTTTTTCCATATAAATATTTTTGGAGGAAAAGATGGCAGAAAAAAGAGATTATTATGAAGTATTGGGAGTAAGTAAAACTGCAACAGATGATGAACTAAAAAAAGCTTACAGAAAGATGGCAAAAAAATATCATCCAGATGCAAACCCAGATAATAAAGAAGAAGCAGAAAAGAAATTTAAAGAAGTAAATGAAGCATATGAAACTCTTTCAAACCCTCAAAAAAGAAGAATGTATGACCAATTTGGAACAGCAGATCCACAAGGTTTTGGCGGTGGTCAAGGACCATTTGGTGGTGGATATTCATATTCAACATCAGGATTTGATGGCTTTGGTGACTTCGGTGATTTAGGAGATATATTCTCATCATTTTTTGGAGGAGGTTTTGGAGGTAGACAATCTGCTAGAAAAAATAACGGACCAAGAAAAGGTGCTGATTTAAATCTTAATATGGACATTACATTTGAAGAAGCATTTTTAGGAGTAGAAAAAGAAGTAGTAATTACAAGAAATGAAACTTGTGATGTATGCCATGGAACTGGTGCAAAACCAGGAACTAATCCAATGAAATGCCCTGATTGTCATGGAACTGGTCAAGTGACACAAGTACAAAATACAATATTAGGCCAAGTTCAAACCACTAGAACATGTAGCAAATGCCATGGAACTGGAGAAGTTATTACAGATGTATGTGATAATTGCAAAGGTAAAGGAACTGTAAGAAAACAACCAAAAATAAAAGTAAAAATACCAGCAGGAATAGATGATAATCAAACAGTAGTATTAAGAGGGGAAGGAGAACCTGGAACAAAAGGTGGACCTAAAGGAGACTTATATATTACACTTAGAATAAAGAAACATAGTATTTACACAAGAAAAGGAAATAATGTTTTATGTGATATTCCAATTACAATAACACAAGCAACATTAGGAGCAGAGTTAGAAATTCCTATGGTAGATGGAAGTAAAGAAACATATAGAATACCAGAAGGAACACAAACTGGTACTAAATTTACAATAAGAAATAAAGGCTTCAAATATGTAAATTCTAGTTCAGAGGGAGATTTTGTATTTACAGTACAAGTTCAAACTCCAAAGAGATTAACAAAAGAACAAAGAGATTTGTTAATGGAACTTGCAAAAACTATGAATGAACAACCTCCTATTAAAAAGAGAGGAATATTTGGGTAAAAAAGATAAAAGAAAAAAATCGATATTTAGTAAATAAGTATCGATTTTTTTGTATTTATTCTAGACATACACCACAAAAAACTATATAATATACAAAGAAAAAAACAAAACAAAAAAGGTGAAAAAATGAAAAAAAAGAAAGTATTATTCATATCAAGTACAGGAGGACACTTAAACGAATTAATGCAATTATCTCCTTTATTTGAAAAATATGATTACAAAATAATAACAGAAAAAGACAAAGCAAATGAGCCACTAAAAGAAAAATATGGAGATAAACTATATTTCTTACCATATGGCACAAGAGCAAAACTCTTTACATATATATTCAAATATTTTTATCTATGTTTAAAAACAATATATTTATATTTCAAAATAAGACCAAAAGCAATAGTTACAACAGGAACACACACAGCAGGACCAATGTGCATTTTAGGAAAAATATTTGGAAGCAAAATAATATATATAGAAACTTTTGCAAATAGAAATAAAAAAACTGCAACAGGAAGATTACTATACCCAATTGCAGACTTATTTATAGTCCAATGGGAAGAAATGTTGAAATTATACCCCAAAGCAGTATATGGAGGTTCGATTTATTAATGATATTAGTAATGTTAGGAACACAAAATAATAGTTTTCACAGACTATTAGAAGAAGTTGAAAAAAATATAGAAAATGGAATAATACAAGAAGATGTTATAGTACAAGCAGGTTATACAAAATTTGAATCAAAACATATGCAAATATTTGATTTAATACCAAAAGAAAAATTAGAAGAATTGCAAGAAAAGGCAAATCTAATTATTACACATGGTGGAGTTGGCTCAATTATTTCTTCAATTGAAAAAGATAAAAAAGTAATAGCAGTTCCACGTTTACACGAATTTGGAGAACACGTTAACAATCATCAAAAAGAAATAGTAAAGGACTTCAATGATAAGGGCTATATAATTGGAATAGAAAATGTAGAGCAATTAAAAGATGCAATACTAAAAGCAAAAGAATTTAAACCTGTGAAATATAAACACAATAACGAAAAAATGTTGAAAATTATACAAGAATTTATTGATAAATAGAAAGATAAAGAGGGAAAAAACAGATAGGGAAAAAAAGGGCGTCCCCAATTCCATAAGGAGGAAGTTGAAGAATGAGCGAAGATAGAATAATTAATCCTGAATTAGAAGATATTGGAGAAGAAAGATTAGAAAATACTTTAAGACCTCAAACTTTAGATGAATATATAGGGCAAGATAAAGTAAAAGAAAATATGAAAATTTATATAGAGTCTGCTAAAAAAAGAAATGAAGCCTTAGACCATGTTTTATTATATGGACCTCCAGGGCTTGGAAAAACTACACTTTCTAATATTATAGCAAATGAAATGGGAGCAAATATAAAAATAACATCTGGTCCAGCTATTGAAAAGCCTGGAGATTTAGCATCTTTACTTACAAATTTAGCTGAAAATGATGTGCTTTTTATTGATGAAATTCATAGATTAAGCAAGAATGTAGAAGAAATTTTATACCCAGCTTTGGAAGATTTTACAATAGATATAATGATTGGAAAAGGTCCAACGGCAAGGTCTATAAGATTAGATTTACCAAAATTTACATTAATTGGTGCAACCACAAAAGCTGGTTCTTTAACAACACCATTAAGAGATAGATTTGGAATTGTAAACAGATTAGAATTATATTCAGTAGAAAATCTAGTAAAAATAGTAAAAAGGTCAGCAAAAATATTACAAGTAGGAATTGAAGAACAAGCAGCAGAAGAAATAGCAAGAAGGTCAAGAGGAACACCAAGAATTGCAAACCGTTTGTTAAAAAGAGTAAGAGATTATGCAATTGTTTTAGGTGATGGAGATATAACTTTAAAAATAACAAAATTAGCATTAAACAAACTTGAAATTGATGAACTTGGACTAGATGAAATAGATAGAAAAATACTAGATACAATGATTAATCAATATATGGGAAGACCTGTTGGAATAGAAGCTTTATCAGCAACAATTGGAGAAGAAGTTGATACAATAGAAGATGTATATGAACCATATTTAATCCAAATAGGTTTTATAGCAAGGACCTTAAGAGGAAGACAAGTATTACCAGCAGCATATAAACATATGGGCTATGAATATTTAGGAGAATAAAAAGCATGAAAAAAGAAAAAATTAAAGCAATATCAAAAGATTTTATATTATTTATTTTTATAGCAGTGATGGTATTTTCCATTATTGCTATAAATCCAATTTCGAACTTAGATGAAATATGGAATTATAACACAGCAAGAGCAATAACACAAAATTTGATACCATATAAAGATATAAGTATGATAACAACACCACTATTACCAATGATAACTGCACTATTTTTAAAACTAATAGCAAAAGAAGTTATAGTTTCAAGAGTATTGGCATCAGTATTATGGGGAGGAGTTTTATTTTCAATATTTAAAATTTTAAAACTTCTAATAAAAGAAGAAAATACTTGTTTAATCATAACAGCATTATTGGGATTATTGTTTAGAGATTGTTATTGTATAGATTATAATATATTATCATTAATGTTCTCACTAATAATTTTATATATAGAACTGAAAAATATAGATAAACCACATTTTGAAAATAATAAAACTGATTTTTTAATAGGAATATTAGCAGGACTTACAGTTTGTACAAAACAAAGCATTGGAGCAATTTTAGCAATTATAGTTGTAGGGTATAAAATAATATTTGTACAAAATAAAAAAGAATTTATAGAATATTTAAAAACTGCATTCAAAAGAATTATAGGAATACTAATTCCAATGATATTAGTATTTATTTATTTAATAGCAACAAATTCTTTACAAGATTTTATAAATTATGCTGTATTAGGAATAAGTACATTTTCTAATAAAATACCATATGCACAATTAATGAATAATGATAAAAAAGAGATACAAATATTATCAAGAATAATGCCATTTATATTATTAGCAATGGCAGTATTAACAATAGTGCTTCAAAACAAAAAGAAAAAAGAAAATATAGGTAATATAGACAATAAAATACTAACAATATTAATATATAGTTTATCAACAATAATTATAATGTACCCAATATCAGATGAGATACATTTCTTAATAGCAAGTACAATAACATTCATTGGTTTAGCCTATATATTATATTTATTAGGAATAGCAATATACAATAAAATAAATTTACAATCAAAGAAAAAAATATACAAAATAACAAGTTTAATGATTTCAATAATAGCAATTGCATTTATAGCAGTTAGAGGAATTGAAAATATAACAGAATATACAAAACAAGAAAAAAATGAAACAATAGAACATTATAAAAATATACAAATTTCTGAATATCTACAAGAAAGAATTAATGAAATAGATAATTTTATATTAGAACAAGAAAAAGAAAATAAAAAAGTATATATATTAGATGCAGAAGCTGCAATATATATGATACCAATAAATAATTATAATAAAGATTATGATATGTTTTTAAAAGGAAATATTGGAAAAGATGGACAAGAAGGTCAAATTCAAAAAATAAAACAAAAAGAAACAAATGAAATAATCTTAATAAGAAAAAGAAATTTACAATCAAATTGGCAAACACCAACAGAGGTTGTAAATTATGTAAGAGAAAATCTAGAATTTATGGGAGAAGTAAGTATATATGAGGTTTATAGATAATAAAGAAAAACTATACAAATATGCAGTATATCTAATTTTAATTATAGGAATATTGATTAGAATAGTAGGAATAACAGATATGCCAAATGCATTAAACTGTGATGAAGCATCTGCAGGATATGAAGCTTTTTCATTATTAAATTATGGAATAGATAGAAACGGAAATCATAATCCATCATTTTTAGTTGCATGGGGAAGCGGTCAAAATGCTTTACTTACATATTTAATAATTCCACTTATAAAAATATTTGGATTAAAAACAATAGCAATAAGATTACCAATGGCAATACTTGGATGTGTTTCATTAGTCATTTTATATTTACTATTAAGAAAAATATCAAATAAAAAATTAGCAATAATTGGATTAGCATTTTTTGCAATATGCCCATGGCATATAATGAAAAGCAGATGGGGATTAGAATCAAACTTATTTCCAGACTTGATTTTGATATTTGCATATATGTTAATAAAAGGAATAGAAGATAAAAATAAAATATTATATTATTTATCATTTGTAGTAGCTGGAATATCAGCATATGCATATGGAACTTCATATTACTTTTTACCAGTATTTTTAATACCATTACTAATTATTCTAATAAAACAGAAAAAAATAACAATAAAACAAGCAATATTATCAATAGTAATTGTTGGAATTGTATCATTACCAGTAATTTTATATGTTGTAATAAACACCTTAAATTTAGAACAAATCAATTTACCATTTTTAACAGTTCCAAAATTAAAAGTAAATAGATATAAAGAACTAACATCAATATTTTCAGGAGAATTTTTAAAAACAAGTACAAATAACTTAATGCATGGGCTTGGAATTTTAATATTCCAATATGATGGACTTCCATGGAATAGCATAATGCCATTTGGAACAATGTATCTATTTTCTACATTTTTTACAATAATAGGAATAATAGATTCATTTAGAAAAGACAAAAAAGCAGAAGTAAAATATAGTTATTTATTTAATATATGGTTTATAGTATCAATAATATTAACTTGTATATGTGACCCTAATATTAATAGAATCAATATAATAATGATACCAATAATATATTACACAATAATTGGAATATACTTGATTGTAAATAACAGAAAAAAAGTAGCAATAGGAATTGTAATATTATATATAATATCATTTGGATTATTTATTAACAAATATTTTAAACAAGATTGTGATACATACGGAACCTTTGCAAGTGATTTACAAGAAGTAATGGAATATACAAAAGAAATTGCAAGTGAGCCAAATAAAAAAGTTTATATAACAAATAAAATAAATTATATATTTGTATTATATTATACACAATTTAACACAAATGATTATGTTAAAACAGTTGATTATGAAGATGAGAATGTTGAATTTAGACAAGTAAATTCTTTTGGAAATTATTATTTGCAAAATATAGATGAAATTAAAAATGATGAAAATAATGCCTATGTAATAAGAAAAGAAGATTTAGAAAAATATCAAATTAATCAAGAAGAATTTAAAATTACAAAGTTTGAAAAATATGTGGTGATAGAGAAAATATAAAAGGAGAAAAAACAAAAATATGAAAAAAATATCAATTATAGTTCCAGCTTATAATGAAGAAGAAGTTTTAAAAATTTTTTATGAGGAAACAATAAAAATATTAAATCAAATAAAAAAAGATTATGATTATGAAATTATTTTTATAGATGATGGAAGCAGAGATAATACATTAATAGAAATGAAAAATCTAAGAAAAATAGATAGTAAAATAAATATAATAAGCTTTTCTAGAAATTTTGGAAAAGAAGCTGGAATGTATGCGGGGTTATCAAATTCATCTGGTGATTTAGTTGTAGTAATGGATGCAGACTTACAACATAATCCACAAATAATAATTGAAATGCTAAAATATATAAAGGAACGGTTATGATACAGTAACAACTGTAAGAAATAGAAAAGGCGAAAGTAAAGTAAAATCTTTTTTTGCTAAAGTTTTTTATAAAATATTTAAAGCTTCAGAAGAAGTCGATATACCAAATGGTGCTCAAGATTATAGAATGATGACACGTCAAGTTGTGGATGCAATATTAGAATTAAAGGAATATAATAGATTTTCAAAGGGAATATTCAATTGGGTCGGTTTTAAAACAAAATATATAGAAGTTGAAAATCAAAAAAGAGTAGCTGGAAAAACTAAATGGAATATTATGGGACTTACAAAATATGCAATAGAGGGAATAACATCTTTTTCAGTAAAACCATTAAAAATTGCAACAATAGGTGGAGCAATAATATCAATATTAGCTATAATATTAGCAATACAGATAGTATGCCAAACATTAATTATGGGAAAAGATATTCCAGGATATGCATCTATTATAACATCGGTATTATTTATAGGTGGAATTCAATTAATAACAATAGGAATTTTATCAGAATATGTAGGAAAAATATATTTAGAAATAAAAAATAGACCTAGATATATAGTAAAGGAAAAAATTTTAGGAGAAGAAAATGAAGAAGATAATAAAAGAATATAAAGAACAAATAAAATATTTTCTAACAAATAAAAAGTACATTGTACCAGTAATATTTGTAGCAATATTAAGTTATGGATTTGCAGTTACACATTATTCAATAGGTGTAGATGATTTATGCTTTGACAGATATGTAAATGGAACATATATATTATCTGCAAAAAGATGGGGAACATGGTTATTATATAACATTTTAAATATAAAAGAATTTACACCATTTTGGTTAGATTTTATTGTAGCAACATTTATGGTAGTAATTGCAATAGTAATGAGTGCTTTTATTAGAAAACAAGTAGGAGATAAAATAAAAGGAATTACATACACAATATTTTCATGTTTATTTATATCAAATCCACTAGTTAATCAATTTTATATATATCAATCTACAAATCTAGCAATAGTAATAAGTAACTTAATGGTTATAATTTGTGGAATAGTAGTATTTGAAAATTATTTTAAAGAAAATAAAAATATAATACATATATTATCAGCACTAGTATTAATGGTACCAATATCAATGTATGAATCTTGTGCACAGACGTATTTGGTTTTAATATTTATTGCAATATTTATAAAAGTGCAAGATAAAAATACAAATATAAAAAAACTAGTTGGCTATTTTTCCCTAAATATAGGACTATTAATAATTGGAGTTCTTCTATATTATATATCTGGAATGATAGTAATATATATATTAAAAAAATTCAAAATATTACAGAGTAATTTTGCATATATGAGTATTATTTGGAATCAAAATTCATTTAAGCAATTAGATATTTTTGGAAAAATTGAAGTTTTAAATTCTAGAATAATAAAACCAATAGTTAATGATAGTTTTAAATATTTGCCAATAACAATAATGTTGACATCTAACTTTATAGTTATTTTAATAGAACTTGTGAATTTAATTAAAACAAGTAAAATTTCTAGAATTATTGCTGTTTTGGGAATGATTACATCTAACTTTGTATTGATAATCTTACAAGGAGATATATTATATAGAACAGAATTTTCAATGATATTAACTACAGCATTTGTATGTTCTTATATATACCAAATTTTAAACAAGAAAAAATGTACAAAATACATTATAAATGTTATTGTCTTATTACTAGTAATATTTCAAACAAGAACATTAAATCAATATTTTTATAACGATTATAAAAGATATGAAAGAGAAAAAACAATAGCAAATGATATTGGAACAACAATACAAAAACAATACGATTATAAAAATAAATATGTAGTATATGTGACAAGTAAAGCAAATGAAGAAAGAGAAAATAAATATCAATTAAATAAAGATAATGGACTATCAGTATATAATTGGGGAATGGAAGGATTTAGAGAAAGGGGAACGGAAATAACAAAATTTATTAATAATTTTGGATATAATTTAAAAAATGCTCCTGATAAAGAAAGTTTTCTTGCTAAAAATCGATGGGAAAAATTGGACGAAGAACAAAAGAAAAAAACAATAATAGAGCTTGAAAATACAATAATAGTTAATTTGGATAATTATGATTTATTTTAAATAAGAGGTGACAAAAAATGAAATTATTAATGCATACATGTTGTGCACCATGTAGTGTGTACTGCATAGATAGTTTAAGAGAAGAAGGAATAGAACCAACATTATACTGGTATAATCCAAATATACATCCATATATGGAATACAAATCTAGAAGAGACTGTTTAAAAGAATATGCAAAAGAAATTAATATAAATGCAATATTTGAAGAAGAATATGGTTTAGATGAATTTTGCAAAAATGTTGTAGGAGATTTAAAAAATAGATGTACAAATTATTGTTATCCAGTAAGATTAAGAAAAACTTTTGAATACGCAAAAGAAAATGGCTATGATGCTGTAACAACAACATTATTATATAGTATATATCAAAATCATGATTTTATAAAAGAATATATGGAAAAACTTAGCAAAGAGTATGGAATAGAGTTTTTATATAGAGATTTTAGAGTTGGATTTAGAGAAGGACAAGCAAAGGCTAGAGAAGTTGGTTTATATATGCAAAAGTATTGCGGATGTGTTTTTTCAGAGGAAGATAGATATAGCAATAAAATAAAAAAAGATAGAGAGAAATAAAAATGAATAAAATAACTAAAGAAAATAAAAAAGATTTTATAATATTATTCATAATAACATGTATAATATTTTTACCATTTTTAACAGGACATTATGCAACAGATACATATAATGTAGCAAATGTAGGGTATAATAAATATGCTTTAAATTGGTCATTAACAGATGGAAGAATATTTATGGCTGCAATAACATTAATTGCAGGTAAACTAAAAATAAGTATAGAAGCATTCTCATTTATAACTTTAATATTAGGACTAGTAGTATCAGTAATATCAGTATTATATATAAAAAATATAGTAAATAGATATAAAAAAACAAAAAGCAAATATGAAGATATAATAGTTACAATAATATCATATTTTACAATATTTAATT
>ENA-UOOA01002869-UOOA01002869.1-human-gut-metagenome-genome-assembly--contig:-P61old-NODE-2869-length-22919-cov-8.421580_pt1 | contig 22919 bp, 23 predicted proteins | sample MGYA00242467_ERZ724014 | MGnify/ENA metagenome assembly ERZ724014 | reverse complement strand
ATCCAATCACGTGGTTGGACAGTAACAACAGCTTAACTTAAGGAGGTTATTTATGACAATACCAACAAACGGACTTGATTTTTACCTGCCGTTCGATGCAGACATGGATGAAAAAATTCATTCACTTACCGGAACCCTGTCATCATCCAGTGCTGCAACGTATTTTATGCTGTCTTCAGATACGGCAGGAAAATTCCTGCGGTGCATAAAGACTCAGGGCAGCAGTTCTTATTATCTGAAATACCCCGGATCAGAAAGTTTGATGCAATACGGAACTGGCGATTTTTCTCTTAGTTTCTGGATGCGCGCACCGGATTGGGGTAATTTTACGCATGTGGTGTTTGAGAAAAAGTATAATGACAATTACGATGGTTTTGTAGTATTTAAGGTTCTTAATCCGTTGAACTTATGTTGTCGTCTGAGAAAAGGTTCAGGAGAAGAGTCCGTAGATATATTGACCGCATCGGCAGCTAACAGTGATAAATTCATACATTGGTGTTTTATACGTGATGCCGGCGGAGGACGCTGGTACTGCAATGGACTGCAAGAAGCAACATCCGGGGAGCTGATTAATGAATGTATAGAAGGCGGATGTAATGTTGATCCAGGTCGTGCCATTGGAGTTAATGTATCCAATTCTGAAATATTTAAGATAGGTTATAGCGCATCATGGTCGTCTAAGCAAGCCGTTTTTGATTTAAAGGCGTTACGAATCTACAATCGTGCTCTTAGTGATAGCGAAATCACAGAGCTATCCAAAGAGTTCAGTGGTACAAGTTCGCTTGATACTGTGCTCGTGGCTCTTGACGGCGCGCGTGATGCGCTCGTGACGGCGATCAACGCAAAAGGCGGAAGTCTGGCGGATAACGCGACGCTCTATCAGTGTGCCGATGCGGTCGGCAGTCTCTCCGGCGGCACCTCGGCGGAGTATTACAAGTGCGCCAGCGTGGACACATCCGCAAACACATGGAGCGGCTACAAGGCGGTATTCGACTCAACAGCTGGAACGTGGAGCTTCGAAAGCGGCGTCACAGCGGGGCTGGCATATACCAACGTCACGCCGGTCGTCGGCGGAATCTACAGCGCGGACGCATTGGTGATTGTGTCCAGCCTGTGGAATGGAATACCCGTGGAGAATCTGGTTTTCTATTTACCATTAAATAAAACGACAATTGCCGATATAGGGCCTGGGCTGTTAGCATCAGGAACGATAGTCAATACAACTATGGACAGTATCCCGTGCGCATATTTTAACGGCAACTCTTACCTATATGCATCATCTATATCCATACCTACTGGAGCCTCTCCGAGAGCCCTGTCTTTATGGTTCAGATACAAAGATATTCCAGGTACAACGGCATCAGATGCGTCTGTTTTTGCCGGTTGGGGCACGACAAGCAGTATGGCGCGTTTCGACGCATATGTGGAGGCTCAGGAGCTATACATTATTTACTCAAGCAGCGACCTAAAATCCGACATAAAAATACAGGATACAAACTGGCATCACGTATTACTTCAATACGATGGGTCAACGTCCGAAATATATTATGACGGTCAGCTTGCGGCAAGCGAAGCCAAGACCTTAGGCACAAAAAATAATTATCTCTATGTCGGCGCTAGAGAGAATGGAGCATATGCCTTTGATGGATATCTTGCAGGTATCAGAATCTATAACAGAGCGATGACCGGCACCGAAATCGCGTATCTTGCATCTGAATTCACACCGACAACATAAGGAATCAACCATGAACAAACGACTATACCGTGACATTTGGAAATACTCCAACTCCGGGCGCGCGGGTTGGCTGCACGAGTTTGCATGGCAGAAGATACCGGTCAAGCCGCTGAAATTCGGCGTTGAGGGGGTGGTGACCGCAATGTATTGTGCCATGACCGATAAACTCAAAATAGCCGATGACCTGTCGGATGAGGTGTTCTTCGGGAGCGTAATCCATGAGCTTTATCACGCCTACCAGCGGCACACGACGGGGCTCGTGAAATATCTCCTGATGAAAACATTCCGGCGTAAGAAGCTGGAGGCTCCCGCGAAGCAGGCTGAACTCGACGCGACGGAATGGCTCGGCGATCAGAGAATCAAACAATGGAAGGAAAAACACAATTCATGAGCGCAACAACAATTGAACTTGTCCGCAAGGCATATGATCTCAAGCTTGAGAACGTTCATGTCCTTGACAAATACAGCATCACGGAAATCGGGAAAATCTACAACGGCATCGGTCCCGACCGGTTCCCTGACTGGCTTCGGGAGATCGTCACAGCAAGTGCGGGACTGTTCGAGCCCGCCGCGCTGATTCATGATGTGGAATATCACGAGGGCGGCGCAAAGGAGCAGTTCGACGCTTCCAACGAACGCTTCAAGCGGAACTGTTATACGCTGGTCAAAGACCGTTACGGCTGGTATGACCCGCGCCGCTATCTTTGGCTGAACAAGGCGCGCCGCTGGGGCAACTACTGCCAGTTCTTCGGATGGGAGGGATGGACGAAAGCAGAAAAGAATGAAAGCAACCATGGATAAAAAGACTCAGATTGACAATCCGAGGTATATAAAACCATTTAAGAAAGAGGACTATCAATGCAAGTAACACCTGAACATGTTGAAACAGTCATACAGGGGGCAACACCAGCCCAAATTATTATTCTTGTCATGCTAGGATTGTTGCTTGCAGGAGCTATTTATATCATTGTTGACAAGATGATAAACAGTCGTTTGAAGCCATTTGAAAAAATGCCGGAACAATTAGAAGATATCAAACATGAATTATCTGAAAACAGAGAGGCACTAGGTGTTTTACAGGCTTCTTTGTGGAGTGAAAGCAGAATGAAAAACTTGATCAACAATGAGATCAATGAATTTGCAAAGACTTGCGACAGATGCACAACAAAATGCGCAAATTTTAAATCGAGAAGGGATTAGCAGAAAATGTGCGATCATAACTGTGGAGAATGCAAAACCCCTTGCGCTTTAAGCAAGGTTGCTCCTAAACTGGATGAAATCCTCAACAAAAATGAAAATAACAAAAAAGAAGGGAATGAAAAAATGGCACTCGGAAGTTGCAATTCAGGAACGGAAGAAAAACTCGGCAGATTGGATGAACGTAATAATTTCATCAAAGAAAGAAACAGTGACATCAAAATTTCTGTTGTTGTCGCAATCACAATATCTTTAATTTCTCTCTTTGTCGGATGGACTGCCTTGCGTGATATGGATGCTCTCAGGAGAGAACTTTATGAATTCAAAATACGAACAGATAATATAATTTCACAAGCTGATGAGGCTCAGAGGGCATACGTAAATGCCAGAAAGACACTTGAACGAGCAAGAAGATAATGGCATATCTTGTCACGTGACAGTCACACGACGATCACGTGACAGTCATGTGACTATCACATAAATAACGGAACACTTATTTTCCGGACTTTTGAAAATCAGTGTCTTGCTTTATGTTTTTGAAAAAAAACAGGAGAATGAAGCATGAAGCAAAAACTGGAAAAGGTTGTTACAACATTAATGCCGGATGCCATTCCAGGCAAAGATTTTATCATTGAATTCAGTTCTGAAGACAAACCTTATTTTGCCTATTGGAATACTCCAAAACTCGGACCGCCTCATGCTTTGGAAGAAATGCACGCCCCCTATATGAAAATCATGCAAATAAAAAAACGCTCCAATCCTTTGACAGATGATTCTGATCCAATGCCGTGGATTGCTGAAAATGCCGCACGGAGAGCAGAAATCATCGAAAAAGAAAAGTTTATGCCCGAAGTTCTTGAAAATGGAACCATTGTGCATCGTGTGAGGTAAGAATGGAGGAACAACTGCTATCATCAAAAGAGGCGGCGGCAATCCTTGGATTTTCCAGTTTACGCTATACAAGAGATTATCTCGGAGCTCCTGATAAAATCGAACGGTCGGAAGTCGGGATACGGTATCTTTACAGCAAATCGCATGTTTGCGAGAAAAAGAAAGAACTCGAATGCAACCGATGTATCAAGGCGCAACGGAAGGGTAAGGTCAGTTGTTATCATTGCCGAAAAGCATGTGAAAAATGTGAACTGAGAAGCGGGCTTTGTTCTGATTGCCAAGCTAAAAAGCTGGTTCTGAATTTTTCATGTCATGGAGATTGCACACGCTGCAAGCCCGATTGCAAGATGATTCAAGCTCTGGAAAATGCTCTGAAGGCAATGAAAGCAAAGGTTCAGGCTGTTTGATTTGATACGGATAGGCAAAATAAAAGAATGTTCTGCCGTGGGCTCCGGAAAGAAGCATTGTCCCTTTAGAGATAATATCCATTCCGATGAGAAGATCGAAGCCGGCTGAGCCTCCCGCCTCCGAAACACTGATATTCGGTATTTTGAAGCCGTTACGGAAGATCATGTCAATGATGTAAATATTGGATGACTCTGTTCCGTGGACTCCAGAAACAGTTGCTGTATCATAGGGTATCAGCCCTAATTCATTTGCAATATCGGAGGAGATCATTGAGGCTGTTGCCCCTGTATCAAAGATCGCCTTGCAATCTCTTTGAGGATTTCCGAAGTCATGGCATTTTCCGAACCTGCAACTAATTGCAACCGGAATTGCAAGTTCGCGGGCATATGTATCAAAGTCCAGTTTACAGATAAAAATATCGTTCATATTTTACCTCAAAATAAATAAAACCCGGCATATTTCAGCCGGGAAACAGAAAAAGAATCAATCAGCCAGTCATCAGGCAGATGCCGCGGCGGCATTCATTGCATTCAGAATGTTCAGCGTCGGCGCACCATCTACGCAAATGATTGTCGCGAGATAGGCACGCTGGCCAAGCAGGCCGGATGCCTGTGCCGCTGCTTCCGTGCTTGAAAAGACAATCGGCAACACGGTTCCGTTGCAAAGTTGCACTTGCGGAGGAAGTGTTGAGGTTGTCGAAGCAGGAATTGTTACAATAAACAAATCCTGATTCATCAAGCGGCAGAGGGTTGTCCGCATCGAATAAATGACATTCGCTGATCCGACAACCGGAGCGCCAAGGGCATAGCGACAAAAGAAATTACGTCTGCAAGCCATTTTTCATTCTCCTATTAAGAGTTAAGTTCAAATAAACTCCCTGTTAAAAAACAGGGAGTCACGGAAAACATCAGCAACCCGTCGCGCAAGCACATCCGCAGGAATTGCAGGAATTGCAACAACCGTTATTGGCATAACGACCGAACTTTTCATAAACGAAAAGCTGCTGTTTGGATTCCGCCAGCTGGCGTTCCAGGTTCTGGGTGTACTGCGCATTGATAAGCGCACGAGTCGCCGCACCTTCTGCCGCAATAGCCTGTTTGACTTCGCAGGCCTGCATCGCGTTGTTGTAATTCAGCTGGGCGAACTGCTGTGTGATATTGTTGTTCACAGCCGCAATGCTGGACTGGGTATTGCAGCAGCAGGACGCAATCTGAGCCTGAAGGTCGCGCTGGCCGAGCTGATTCTGGAATGCGGAGTTTGTAACCGCATTGTTCAGATTGGCAAAACCGGCAAACATATTGTCCTTGATTTGCCCCATAAGATTGGTCTGTCCCACCTGCGTCTGTGCCGTATAGTTGAGACCGGCTTTGATTTCCGCAATATTGGTTGCGTCAGTGATTGCGAGATCGGCACCGAGAGCACCGATTCCGGAGTTACAGCAACATCCGCAACCACCGCGTCCTCCATTGCCACCCCAGCCATTACCTCCCCAGCCCCAGAAGCAGAACAGGAGAAGAATCCAGATCCACCAGCCGCCGTCACCCCAGCCGTTGTTTCTGTTGTTGCCATTGTTCAAAAGCGCCATTGCTTCCCAGCCGTTGAAACCGCTTCCCGCACCGGGATTTACGTTATAAATCGGAACAGCATCCATAGTTGATACCTCTTGTTTAAGTGTTTTTGATTGTTCGAGTGCTCGGCAGATTCCGGACTCCGCCTTGCTGGTAAAAGATAAAAGCAATCACAAGGAGATGGAAATCTTAAAAAAACTGTGACTTTTCCTAAAACACTTTTATCATGCTGTTTCCATATCCCCGTGACCGCGATCATGGTATCAGGAAACAGAAAAAGAAGGAGCCATGATGAGCGAAGAAGCTGAAAAGACACTGATTCCGGAAGATGAAAGCGCGGATGTATTGAAAGAGACTCCTGTGCCTGAAGGAGTTGCGACTGAAGAGAAAGCCGGGGAGCAGAAGAATGAGGCAGGAAAAGTTTCAGAGGAACGGATACGACTTGAAAATGAGGCTTATGAAAAGCATTTTGCCGCATTGCGGGAAGAAATTGCCGACATTCGGAAAAAGTATCCTGTCAATCCGTCTGATGTGGTTGAGGATGATCCGGTAAAAAAGCTCTATGGTGAAGTCGGTGAACTGAAAAACAGTTTTTCTGAACTGAAAGAGCTGCTTCAAAAACCGCAGCAAGCCACACCTCAGAATCCAAATCAGGGTTTTCAACAGGGGTTTCAATATCAGCAGGCTCCGCAGTTTTTTCAGCAGGGGCCGCCTCAGGCATATTATCCTCCGATGTTTCAGACATCGACAATTCTGCCGGCACCCGCATTACCGTTTATACAAACGCCGACTTATGCCCCGGCAATCACAATGCCTCCGGCATTCGGAAACAATATGAGTTCAAACGGAGGAAACAATCATGGCTGAAAAAGGTTTTACGACAATTAAAATCACCGCCGGAGATGATGGAAAATCCTATGCGATGGAAATCGTTGAAAGCGAGGCAAAAAACGGAAACAGAATCGATCAGAAGGTGGCAAACTGGATACTTCAGCTTGATGGGCGTTTGCGCGATCCTCAAGCAGTGAACATGATCCAGCAGGCGCAGCAGAATCCGCAGGGCATCATGCAGCAGATGTTTCAGCGTATGATGGGCGGCGGGGGAGGAATGATGCCTCCGATGGGCGGAGGTGGATTCAATCCCATGATGAACATGTTCATGGGGGGTGGACGGTGAGGGAAGAAGTGACGAGCTTCCCTGCCGTTTCCAACCTTGAGCATAATCTTGAATTTTTACTTCACAAAAAAATCCGGCTGAAGAAATTCGGCTAGAAAGGTTAAAAATGGATAAACAAAACGAAATGAAATCGGGGGAGCATCGCGAAATGTATCCCGAAAAATACAATAAGGAGACGTTTATTGAGGAGCTGAAAAGCAGCGATCCCGATAAAATGTCATGGTTGATGTTGAATTACCTTGTCCAGAAAATGGCTGATGGTGTCCAAAATGACGGAGAGGCTACCCGTTATTCCGGCGGACGCTATTCTGATTCACGGTCACAGGGTATGGATAACAGTTCCAGGCGCGGGTATGCGCGACGGCTGGAATATAACGAACGCGGACTTGGAGGCTACCCGGCAAATCGGGAGTATAATCCGGATTATGATTATGACCGTGATTCCGGGCGCGATTCTTCCTATCGCTCCAGGCGGCGTTCCAGATACGCTTCCGAAGACAGAATGCACGAAGCCAAGGAAAGGATCGGAGAAATTGTCGGACACGAACTTGACGATGAGGAAATCAAATGCCTGATCATCAAAGAAGCCGCTTCGCTGATCAAAAAAATCTCGGAATGCGAAGATTATGAAGCTCTGAAAGAGTTTAATGAACTTTGTATGGCGATGAAGGGGTATTCGGAAAACCTGCCTGAAGAACTGGAGGAACAAGCCAAGGAAGAAGCGATATCCGGTTATGCCCGGATGTTCCTTGGCGGGCATTCCTACAGAAGTAACAGAGAACTCGGCTACAATGACCGAAGCAGACGCAGAGACCGTATGCTTCCGATTGTTGAAGTTGAGGAATACGGGCGGCGCGGTCGTTCCCGTGATTCCATGGGACGCTTCAAGTGAGGTTCAGAATGGATTATATTTTCAAAGAAAACAAAATTTTTGAAGTTTTATGGGAGTTTGATCCTGAATTTGCGGAACGGATTTTGTTTCTTTGATGTATCCAACGCGGTATCACTGCTATTGAGAAATGGCGTGATACCGCTTGTTTTTATTATCGGAGTTACATACATTATTACATATAATATCACCTTATTGATTGAGGTGTTAATGACTTATAAAATATAAATTTGAACTCAAATAGAGAGATAAAACTGGTCGGGGCAGCGAGATTCGAACTCGCGACCTTCTGCTCCCAAAGCAGACGCGCTACCAACTGCGCTATGCCCCGGACGGAGTCCCATTAAAATAGCTCTCTTTCCTGAAAAAGAAAGTCTGCAATGAATTTTTTCCGCAATATTTTCAGTTCAGTGCAATGCAGAACAACTTTTATGTTCCAATCCGAATACAAAACATTGTCCGCTGAAGCCAAACTTCACTTCAGCGGACATAAAAACATCCGCATCCCGGCAAAAAAGCAAGGTCTGCGGGATGACATTACGCCTGATCCGCAACTTTCTGGATTTCAAGTGTCTGTCTTGTACTCTTCAGGACAACAGAGGTCGTCAAATCCGTCGGCTTTCCGGCAATGTCACGGAGGAAACTTTCCAGATAATCCACCGGGGCCTGAGACGGCGGGGCAATCAGAGAAACATCTTTTCTGCTCTTCAGATAGGCTTTCACATGTTTCTCAGAACAGTTGAATTCAATCATGCCCTCCGTTCCCCAAATGTCGAAGCGCCAGTAAGTCGGCATGGCAAATCCGATGGAATCAGGCGCGGAATAAGAGACATCGCCAAGCACGCCGCAGCCGTTGTTCAGCGTCAGCATGAACTGGGCGGCATCATTGAAACAATCACACTGCGAATCGAACGCCTGCCATGTGCGCGCGGCAACAGTCTTCTGAATCTCCAGACCGGTCAGCCACGGGATAATGTCGATCGCATGGCTTGCGATGTCGTTGATCGTTCCGCCATGTTTCCCCGGCTCGAAATACCACACCGGACGGCTTCCCCGCATCAGAGGATGCTGCCCGCCAAACTGAATCTGCGTAATTTTGCCGAGAGTTCCGCTCAGGATCAGTTCACGGGCAGCGGCAAAGTTCGGAACCCCGCGCAGTTCATACATACACCCGACTTTGAGTCCCGTCTGCTTCACAAGAGTTTCAATCTCGTCCAGTTCCTCAAGCGAAGTGCAGAGCGGCTTGTCCGCAATCACATGCTTTCCGGCTTTCAGGGCGCGGATCGCAAGGCTGCCGCGCTTTGCATAATAATCGCCCACAGCCACGATATCACAGCCGGAACGGCGGAGCATTTCATCAAAATCGCAATCCGTCAGTTTGATGTCCGGGCGCGTCGCCAGCAAAGACGCCGCTTCGTCCTCCTCGCAGACTCCGACCAGTTCCAGCGCGAGATTCTGTAATACTTTATCATATAGTGAGAAGATGTGTCCGTGGCGAAGACCCGCAAATGCAATTTTCAATTTCATTTCTTTTTTCCTTTCCTGCTGTTTGCAATCAATCTTTCAAGTTCAACATCGAATTCCCCGGCATTCAGAGGCAGAGAGACGGGAGCGCCTTTCAACTGTGACAGAAGCATCGCGTTTCCGAGTTCCAGGCTGTTGATTCCCTCCGTCGCCGGAGCATAAAGCGGAGCGCCATGCAGAATCGCATCCGCAAAATTCTCAATGATGTCGCGATGCATCGTCGGATTCGCACCGTTCACAGGAATGTCAATGTTCCAGCGATCCGGCAAACTCATGGTGCTCTTCGTCGTCCGGCAGAATTCGGACATGGGAATCTCATTGCGAATAAAAGAAAGCCTGCCGTTTTCAAGAACGAGCCGACCGCGTTCCGCGGCAATTTCAAGACGGTTCGTGCCGGGAGCCTCCCCCGTGGAAGTCACAAACATGCCGGTTCTGCCGTCCGGATATTCCAGAATCGCGCTGACCTCATCCTCCACCTCAATATCATGATATTTTCCGAAAAACACCCGCGCGGTTACTTTCTCCGGCATCCCGAAAAACCATTGCATCAGGTCGAGCTGGTGCGGACACTGATTCAGGAGTACGCCTCCGCCCTCGCCTGCCCACGTCGCCCGCCATGTGCCCGAATCATAATACGTCTGCGTGCGGAACCAGTCGGTGATGATCCAGTTGATCCGACGGATCGCACCGAGTTCGCCGGATTCGATCAGCTGCTTGATTTTGATATTCGTCGGAATGCGGCGCAGGCAGAACATGGCGCTGAGTTTGAGTTCAGGATGCGCTTTGGAAGCCGCGACAAGACGTTCCGCCTCGGATTTCTGGACCGCAATCGGTTTTTCCACAAGAACATGAATTCCATGCTCCATCGCCCTCAAAGCAAGCGGGACATGGAAATAATGAGGCGTGGAAATAATGACGCCATCCACCTTTCCCGATGCAAAAAGCGCCTCACTGTCGGAAAACAGCTCCACACCGCTCTCCCTGTAACGTTCCAAAACCTTCGGGTCGATGTCGCAGAGAGCCGTCAGTTCACAGTTTTTCAGTTGTTTGACACTGTTGACGTGAGCGCTTCCCATCACGCCGACACCGATAATTCCGATTCTGACCACAGACATTCTGAAAGTTCCTTTTCACTGGTTGCCTTTTCCGGTTTCATCGCTATATTATACCGCAGATAAAAGGTTAAAACAATCACCACATAGCTCTTTTTTTTAACAGATATGCTCAAAAAACTGATCAGACAGGCAAAAACACTGAAAACTCCTTCGGCTTTATTCGTAAATCATCCCAACGGATACGATTTCGATCTGCCGGACAATATCCTGGTCTTTGCGCGCGGCGGACTCTCTCCCGTGCTCGGCCAGGGAGCCATTCACCACCGGCATCTGCTGAACCTGAATCTCGGCGCTCCCTGCCAACTGCTTCTGGACGGGCGCCGTTTCCTGCTCGAAACCGGCAGCGTATTCCTGATCTATCCCTATGAAAACCACCTGTTCATGCATACGGATGAACAGATCTTCCGCCTGATGATCACATTCGAGGTCAAACGCAGCGATATTCTGCCGGAACGCCACTCCTCCGCCATGCTGAACCCGGAATCCTTCACGCTGGTTTCCAACCTGCTGAAAGCGTATCAGAATCAGGCGCGGAGATGGGACCAGACACTGCTCCTGACACTCCTTCTGAGCCGGATCCAGCAGGATACGGAAAAAGATTCCACACCATCGGCATTTCCGGAAAGTTCCTCTTTTGCGGCACGCGTCGTCAGATACATCATGAACCATCTGGATCAGGAGCTGGGGTTGAACATTCTGGCAAAACAGTTCCACATTTCAAGAAGCCATCTGCGCCGCCGTTTTCAGGAGGAAACCGGAATCAGCCTCGGAGAATATATCCGCCGGAGCCGAATCACCAAAGCAATGTACCACCTCAATCAGAAAGAAAAAAACATCGGCGAAATCGCGGAACTTTGCGGCTACTCCTCCATTCAGGCATTCAGCCGCGCGTTCCGTGAAAAGATCAACATGACCCCTCTCGCCTATCGCGCAAAACAGATCGCGCTCAAGCGAAACCACGTATTGAAACCGTGACAAAAGTCACGGGCAACGGGCTCAGGAGAAGAACCGGTATTTCATACGGCGGATTTTTTCCTGAAGCTGCCTGACATCGACTTTCCGCGTCGAACCGTTCTGAATCGCACCTGCCGAGGCGCATCCGACCGCTTCGCCGATCGCCATGCACGTGCCGTTGATCCGCGATGAAGAATGCGCAATGTGATCTGCGGAAATCGGGCGCCCCGCAATATAAAGATTGCCGATGTTCCGGGGGGTGACACAGCGATAGGGAATACCGTAGGGTTTCTCAATATAACGGGCGATCCGGGTATGAACTCCGTCAGGCGTATGCACATCAATCCCCCAGATTCCGCAGGCGATCTCATCCTCAAAGCGGCGCGAACTGATGACATCGTCCTCCGTAAGCACATAGTCGCCGAGAATCCGGCGCGTCTCGCGGCAGCCGATCTGGGGCGCATAATGACTGATCCATGCGTGCTCATACCCTGGAATCTCCTTGCGGAAAAACTCATTCAGAAGATATTCCGCCTGCCTGACACCCTCCTTGCGGATGCGGGTCAGATCCTCCGTTTTCGTGCAGTCGCAATTCAGGATATGGGTCATATTGACGGCAATCTCATTGGTTCCCGCGCCATGCGGCACAAACTGAAACACGCTGTGGTCGATCGGCACCGGACGCGGTCTGCTCTGCCAGATTCTGCGGACCTCCATGTAATCCGGCATCCGCGCAAGATCAATTCCACCGATCACGAAAACCAGCGTGGAAGACTGCACCTTGCCGTCCGGCTTGCGCCCGTTCTCATAAGGACACCCCGACATCACTGCAAGATCACCGTCACCGGTTGCGTCCACGAACAGCTTCGCCTTCATCATGGAGATCCCGCTTTTGCCGGCGACTGCGGCATGGGCAATTTTTCCGTCCGCAACGACGGAGCCGATCAGCTGCGTATACAGATGCAGGTCTATTCTGTAAAAATCAATCAGTTCCAGCAGAAAAGCGGTCAGCGCCGGGGGAGTCATGTTGATATTGCTTCCGCCGCCCTGTTCAAACGCCTTGCCGCGCCGGAGCAGTTCATCCGCAAACTGCCTCGCGAAACCGCCGACGGCAACAACTCCCTTGCGGCTGTAACCGGAAATCGAACCGAGGCGCCCGTTCACGGGAATTCCGCCGGGTTCCCCGAAATATTCGATCATTCCGACTTTCAATCCATCCTCCGCCGCCGCAACCGCCGCAGAAATCCCTCCCATTCCCGATCCGGCGACCAGCACATCATATTCATGGCTGACGGGAACATCTTTCACACAAAAATCCATAGCGAACCTCACTTACTCAATTGTTTCCTCACTCCGGGCGATACCATAATCCGGATATCCGGCGACTTCAAGCGATCCGCCAGATCATTTTCCAGAGGCAGGTAAACAAGCGCTCCCGTTATTTCCGCCGGCGACCTCCCGTTCAGCAGCGACTGAACTTCGGCAGAACTCAACACCTTATCATAGACCGCGACATCCTGAATCTCGCATTTCAACGGATATCTCCGGCTCTTATTCATCCCGAAACAAAGAGAATACTCTCCCGCACTCTCTCCCAGAGACAATCTCTGCTTTCTATGCGTATTCGCAAGATTCTCATGATTCACATACGCATCCAAAGCCATACCATCGAAAGCGACAACTACTGTTACAAACTCATCCACAGGCACGCTTCCGCCGACACTACGCCAAGCGGCATTATAACGGATTCTTTCCGTTTTCCCGCGGCAGGACGCAGTTGCCTGAAACCCGGCATAACTTTTTGCCGGATTCGCCAGTGAAACAAAAAACAGCTTGAATTCTCTGAAACCATCGGACTCAAACGGAACCGAGCGCATTTCAAAACAAATGGAGTTATCCTCCTTTTTCCCTTCCGGAACCCTCAGATCTGCGGCATTCACTTTCACTCTGAAACTGACGGAAAAGACCGGACGCGGCATTTCCGTCTTCCATTGAATCCGGACAAAATCCCTGACTCCATCCAGCTCCACAGCAGACAAATTCCAGGCAGCGGAAACAAGAAACAAACTCCACCATAGTCTCATAAGAATCACCTCTGAATTTTGAGGATTCCGAAAGCGGATTCATTCGCAAAAGAGCCATCCGTCCAACTGGAAACCTCTTTCCCGGAAATATTCCTGCCGAAGTTCATGCGCAGGGAAAAGGCTGTCTTATCCCGGGGATACCCCAGTTCACTCAAGGGAATTGAGATCAGGGCAAACCAGCGGTCCGCCAGAATCCCGGCATTCACCTTTGCATTGCAGTTCCACTGCTTCCGATTTAAGCGGGAATCGTAAAAATCACCGAGCGGATTAATGACCAGTTGATAATAGCCATCCGCGGCATTTTCCGGTCCGGCGGCAAGAAACAGCTCAAACGTGTCATTGCCTTTCCATACCTGTCCATCCCGCTCCCGCGGAACCGCCGACACCTTTTTCTGTATGAATTCTCCGAGAATAATCAGGTTGTCTCCCTGCACGGCACAATAAATATCGGCGGGGCTGCCCGAAGGAAGAATCTTTCCGCCCCGCTCCCGTTTTACCAGCCCTCGGATCACAGATTGATTCTTCTCTGCTGTACGTTTCACATTCTCCACCGTGGCATCTCCGGCAAGCTTCCCGACGGACAGTGTTTTTCTCTGTATGCCGACACGTTTCCTGTATTCGCCGAGAATCAGCTTTTCTTCCCGTTTCAGACGCTCCGCGAGAACAGGGTCTTTTGATTTTTCAGCGATCGCAACAGCTTTTGCAAGTTCCTTTTCCAGAAAATCCATATCTCCGTCCTGAAACAGCATGGCAGGAAAATTCGTGTCAAATTTGTTCCAGACATAAGGAGCGGAATCATTGTCCCAACGCTGTTCAATACGGCGGTAAATCTTCTCCACGGCTTCCGCGGCTGCGCCATAATAGTTCTTGAAATACTCCTTTTTCAGAGTCTCAAGATCCGCATCGGGATTCCACAGCAGTCTGCCGAGCAGATGAAACTCCATTTTCATGCCCGTCCAATACAGCAGTTGTTTTTCAGGGTTCATATCTCTTCTGTAATACCCTTTCCGGACTTTCTCCGGCGCATCGGGAGCGCAGCCGTCCACCATGCATTCGGTATAATACCCTGTCACACCGATCTTTCTGTAATACTGCAAATCGCGCTGGATGATCTTAAGGACAGGCACGTCAAACGCCGGAAAACCTCCGAAAACAAGATAATCACGAATATACAGGGCATTGCCGAATTTCAGCCACTTCAGGAGCAGTTTGTTCCAATAAGCATTGACCGGCGATGAAGGATCATCCAAAGTCCGTTTGTAATCCCGCCGGTAAGTGCAGAATTCAATGATGAGGTTCGGGTGCAGCTTTTCAAGTTTCGGAGGCTCCTCACATGAAAAATAGGCATAAGTGTGAATCTTCACATCGGGAAATACCTTTGCGACCTTTTCCGCGACAATATTGGCAAAACGGAAATAGCGTGTGGAGTAAACGCCGCGACGGTATTCCTCCTCATCATCCATCGCCCGTTCCTCGGGGGAATCCCCCCATCCGGCGCCGTCATTCATGCCGAGTCCGATCATTTTGATATCCGGATGTTCGCGGAGAATCCGGATCATCTTCTGCGCAACCAGTTCCTGAACCTCTTTGCTTCCGACATTCGTCTGGACTTTCACCGAATAATTCGGTTTTTCATAATTGGTCCGCTTTCCTTTGATCAGCGGAAAATATTCCGGATGCTCCTTGAACAAGGTTCCCGGAATCCAGAAATAAAAAGTGTGCCCTCCGAAATAAAGAGGATACCCTCTCCGTTCCACAGACTTCAAATCCGAGGCATAGCGGGACTGCGGTATCAGCCGGAAATTATAGGCATTGGCAAGTTCCCAGTTCATAAACATCCCATTCAGCCCGGAATACCCCAGAGGAGAAACTCCGCGCAGAGCAAATGCCGGATTGGATATCCATGCGGCATTGGCAAGTTTCCGCTGCTTTTCCGGGGTTCCCCCCTCCACCGGACGGACGGAACGGTAATATCCGCACTGTTTCTCCAGAAAATCAGCCGCGGCATAAATCAGGGAACGCTCCTCCCCTCCGATCAGATAGACCTGATTGCCATCGACCGCGACAGCAAAGCCGTCATATTTCAACTCACCGCCCGGCAGATATTTCCGGAATGCGGCGGCAAGCTCCGGCTGATTGAGGCGTCCGGCAAAAATACAGACAGAGTTCCTCCCTTTTTCCGCGTTCACCGAAAAGCCCGCATCCGTAAACAACTGCTTCAACTGTTCCTCCACCCCGGCATGTTTCAGACCGCAGGTTTTCAAGGAGAGATTTTCTCCGCCGTGAAGCAGGGCACAAAAAACAAGATACAATGCAATACTCAAAAAATACTTCATGGTTTCTCCACCTCTGTTACCGTTTTTCTCACAATGGGCGCATAAACTTGCTTGTCAGCAGGAAGAGACGGTATTTTCCGTTTTTCTCGTATGTCACATGTCCGTCCACCCATGTAACGTTCATCCCGTTTTCATGACGGTCATTCACGGCATAAGCATTGGTCGTATAACCGGACAGGTCTTTATCGATGAAAAGATAAGTGCCTTTGGGACTGGTTCCGTAGCGTGCATCCGCAAACATCATGATCTCCGAAGGTCTCTTGATCTGCGTATTCTTCGGCGTCATCAGATAGGAGCCGGTAATTCCCCGGAACGTATGATATGTGGACCCCAGATTCAAATAGTTGTATCCGTAGTGACTTGCCTGATAATATTTTTTGACATTGCGCCGCAGACCGCTTGCGGACCAGGCATTAATATCTCTGAATGCACTTTCCGCAGTCGGACAGACAAACAAAGCGCCTTTGCTCACCAGATAATTCTGTGACAGATAATACGCCCATGTCCACTCGTCGCGGGAAATTTTCGGAGTGAACGCTTCATAGTCTTTCAGTATGAAATGGTCCTGGCTGTCAGACTGATAATTCGCATGAGCCAGCCCGATCTGCCTTTGCTGTGAAGTGCACGTAATTCTCTGCGCCATCGCCCTCGCCTTGCTCAAAGCCGGCAATAACATCGCAGCGAGAATCGCGATGATCGCCACGACGATGAGGAGCTCTATCAGAGTGAAAATCCGTATTTTCACCCTGCGAAGTAAGAATCTCGAACAGAGAACACGGAAGGAAGAAGGAGCGGGAAAACATTGGAACAATTGAACATTGGAACAATTCAACAATGGAAGGAAGAAAGGAAAAATAAGGCAGGGCGCGAATTGACGCCGCCGGAATGAAACATTCTTTTTGCAACTTCTCCTCATGAGAAGCTTTATCAAGGTAAAAAATCTTATTTTTCTTACGACAGGTCTCATCGTCCCAGCCACACCATTCTCAAGTTCATATTTCCTTTGCCTCATCAAACCTCCTTCTTTCTTTTTCATATTCACCTCCACTCTTTTCTGTTGATCATTTCCAGATATAAAGTCGCAGACCAGCCGTAATCGTGGAACACCTGATGGAACGGATGATAGCTGCCGTCCGGAGAAATCCCCTTGCGTTCCAGTTTGCGCGGCTCCACTTCTTTGCGGTCATCGTAGAATTCAAAGAACGTGCCGCATTCCAGATACCACTTTTCCTGTTCGCGTAATGTATCACAGACAATGCCGCGCGCAAGTTCATGATAGCCGTAACGCTCCAATCCGAGCGCGATCAGGTAATTGATGTTCGTCCAGACCGGGCCGCGCCACATATCTTTCCGGTAGGCGGCGGTATTGCTTTTCGCGATCGACGGCACCCGGAGAGGAGTTCCGAAGGTTTCCGGGTCAGTCAGATGACGTACCATGCGTTCCGCCTGCACCTTTGTCGCCGCCCCGCAGTAAAGCGGGAGGAAACCGGCGCTCGACATGATCTCCGTCCGGCAGCCGTTCACCACGTCATAATCCACGTAAAGCCCGACAGGATCACTCCACAGACGTTCGTTCATGAGACGGCAGAGGCGCTTGTAATGCCCCATCCAGTAATCTCGCCTTTCCGGCAGGAAACCGGCGAGCTGTTCGCACTCGAACGCAAGATATGCGTTGAAATCGGGGGCATCCAGTTGGAGGGCGCAGTCAAAACGCGGAGAATTATCCATGCCGCTCTCTCCGCTGCGGCAGTTTTCATTGGCTTCAATCGCCCACTCGACCAGCCCCGCGCCGTCGGAGTCGCGGTTCGCCATGATCCATTCCAGATACCGTTCCAGCTTCGGGGCAAGTTCCGCAATCCATTCCGGCGCTGGTTCGCTTTCATTGACCAGTTTCATCGCCAGCGCCAGAACCGGCGGCTGGGTCAGCCGATGCACTCCGTGAGGATTTCCGCAAAGCGGGATAAAACCGTTTTCCTGCTGGAGATCGAACATCGCGCTGATCATATCACGGGCAAGCGCCGGATTGCAGTGCCGCATTCCAAGCGCATGGAAAACAGAATCCCAGAGCCACATCTGCTTATGCGGCCAGCGGTCCGGCGTGCTCCAGAAATGCCTGATCCGTCCCTCCGGGGAATAAATCTGCGTCTTGAGCTGGGATAAAGCCTTGAGGGCAGTCCGGCGCGCCGCTTCGGAGACATCCTCCGGAAGCGACGCGGACAACAGGAATTTTCCGCGTTTCGCAATTTCATCGGCAATATCCAGTTCCAGCAGTTCTTTTTTCAGGAACCCTTTTGCCGCCACAAGCTTCCGGTTTCCGGACGCCACGGAATCATACCGGTTCAGCAGTTCAAGTTCGAAGTCTCCTTCCAATAGAAGATGCCGCGCATCGACCAGCACGCCGGAAGATACTCCGCCCGCCGTGTGAAAACGGAAGAAATCACCGGTCAGTTCAACTTTCTCGGGCGCACTGCCGGTATAGCGGATCACCGGATCCGGCGGGGTGTAACCGTCCTGTTTCAATTCAAATACATAACCTTCGAAAGCTGTCCGCAGACGCAGTCCGTTTTCATAATCGGTAACGCCGTCAATTCCGGAAAAAGCAAGGAGCTGCCCGCCGCCCCATACAGTTGGATATCTGTTCATTTTCATCAAACCTCTTTCTTACTTTTCTGATATATATGTTATCTTATCAATAAAGTCAAGAATTTCAACAGTGAGAAAATAAATGAAACGACGCTATGTCAGTCTTTCCACGGGAATGTCACGCCTCTTCGGATATAATTACGGAGAATACCCGCGGCACAGTTTTTTAAGTTTCAGCTATGCGGGAAAAGAGGGCTCCGCTTATCCAGTCCAGCTTCTGTCTTCCGGTTACGATGAATGGCACAGAGAATGTTTCCGCCAGAGAATCAATTCCGATGTTTTTTCCGTGGAGTATGTTCAGAAAGGAACCTTTCTCTTCCGACAGAACAACACGACTCTGCGGGCCAATCCCGGAGAGATTTTCCTGGTCCGCCTGGGAGCGGACAGCTCCATGCAGTGTGAAACGGAAACAGCGCAGAAACGGACCGTCATCCTGTGCGGCACCCTGCTCCGCCGCATTCTGGAACAGATCGGGCTTGACCGCATCAACCTGATCATTCCCGGCGACCGGGAACGGCTTGACGCCATGTTCGACAGAATCTATGAACTGAGCAGGAAAGAAACTCTGGCGAACTACCGGGACGCGTGTTCCGAATGTTACGCACTGCTTCTGGAACTCTCCGCACAGTCCACGGCGATGCATCGTCCGCCGGAGCTCCAGCGGGCGCTGGAATATATTCATGAAAATCTGTCCGAACACCTGACGCTGGAAAAACTTGTCCATCATACGGGGATCAGCACAGCCACACTGCACCGCCAGTTTCAAAAATATCTGCAAACCTCCCCGATCGGCTACTATCTGGACCAGAAAATGGAAAAAGCGGCAGGTCTTCTGCGCTCCCATATTTATTCGGTCAAGGAAATCGCGGCAGAAATGAAATATTCTTCACCGCAGTATTTCGCTGCCGAATTCAAAAAAAAATATGGAATCACCCCGCGTCAACTGAAGTGATTCCATGAGAAAAAGAAAAATGTTCCTGCCGGATTCCCGGTACTTTACGGATTTACAGGAAAATCGTCCAGCAGATCGCCGAGACGTTCACGGACGGCTTCCAGCAAGTCACCGTTATAGTCACGGGAGACATACCTGCCTTTCTCCTTCGTTTCATTCGCAATTACCTGCGGAATCTCTTTTTCCAGTTCTTCCGCTTTGCGGAGCCATTCACGATCCTGCGGCAAATTCCGCTTGCGCGCCTTGTTTTTTCTGCTGTCAAGCAGGAGAAAGTATTCCATATCCTCCAGGCCGTCACGCAATACCGACAGTCGCAGCGAACCATAGACGCAATGATTCTTCACATCCGGATAAATCAGATATCCATCTCCGTTTCCATCGGGGAACTGGTTGGCATGCCATTCAGCTTCGGGCCAGTATCTGCCGGTCTTCCGGCTGTCCTCAACCGCTCTATGCCAGAAGCAGACTCCCCAGTATAAAAGCCCCTGAATCCGGCGTGTCCGGCACCACCAGAGCAATGCACGGTGCGTGAATGCCTCATGATCGACAAACAGATTGTAGCGATGCTTCGGGACGACACAGACATAGCACCAGGACTCATCTCCCTTCCGGACACGTTCTCCGGCAAATTCTGTATCCAGATTGGAAGTCAGCGGGCACCAGAGATCAACCGCATCCCGCACGTTCTCCGGCATTTTATCCAGATTGTAGCCGACGGCAAGATTTTTCAGTTCCGGAGCAAACTTCCTGCTGAGCAGGTGCAAACGGTTCCAGTTTTCACCGCTGGATTCATCCCAGATGTAATGGTAGGCATATTTCTCCCAGTTGTTTTTCCGGGCATTCTGCCATGCGGCTTCCAGGAAATCACGGTAGATCTTCTCAAATTCCGGGTGGTTCATATTGTAGGGCAGACGTTTTGCCTTGCCGGTTCCGGGATCGGTCAGCCACATGTATCCGAAATAGCGATCCCAGGTCGGGCTGGGAGAAACATTGTAACCGGTTCCATGAAATTCGTCAAGAATCATCCGGGTGATTTCGTTTTCTCTGGTAAAGTCAAAATGATACTTGCCCTGCGCGTCTCTGGTCGCGGTCCAGTTCGGCTGAAGCCAGGTCGGGCGATGTTCCAGCATGGGCATCAGTGTCAGACGGTTTTTCGCGGAAATCTCGATGATCTTGCGGGACATGTCTTTTTCGCCCTGCCAGTCTTTGATGTTGAAATATTCCAGCATGAAGACGCGGTTCAGGAAGAAACAGGTGCGGAACCGCGAACGTTCCGGCAGAGAAAATTTCCGGACCGTGATGTTCAATGCGATGGAAACCGGATTGCCGGTTTCGCCGGAAATGAACAGTTGTCCGCGGTATGTCCCGGCTTTCATCTTGCTGTCCGCTTCGATCGTGACCCAGAGAGGCAGGTTCTTTCCGTCCAGCCGTATTTCCGAATTTTGCAGCGGAAGCAGGGGATCAGGATAAGACGCCGTCCGCTCATTGACCTGCGGATAGGCACGGCGGTCGGAACGGATGTAGGCGACTGTTTCAAACTTCACGTCCGGAAAAGCACCGTCCTGCGGAATCCAGCGGATCTTCAGTTTTTCCGGTTTGTCCGTCCGGGGAACGATCACCAGCTGGAGATGTTCGGCTTCGCGTCCCGCCAGCGAGAGATTCAGTTCTCCGCCAGTTGTTCTGCCGGACCATTCCGGACGTATGTCATATTCGAAGACTTTCCGCATGGTGGATTCCGGTATGACCGCAAAGTTTCCCGTGTAACCGGCAAACAGTTTTTCCCGTGCGGCGTTGAAGTTGCTGCGGTTATACAGCAGACGCATCTGTTCGTTCGTGCGGATGATGTCATAGCAGTTGATCTCGCCGAGTTTCACAGAATGACTGAAAATGCGGAACTTCGGATTTTCCGGTGTGCGGAAAGCGATATCCGCGATGGTACGTCCCGTTTTTCCGGTTGTGCGGAAGACCAGCTGCACCACCGGATCGGCTTCTGTTCCCGGCTGGATGACCAGATTGCCGATGCCCGGTGCAACTCTGCCGGAACGGATCTTTCCGGATTTGCTGACGGATTCCACGATCAATTCGGGTTCAGGGCAGAATTTGTCTTTGCCCATACCGGTCAGCAGTTCCACCGGCTGTTCGAAAACTCCCCGGAAACAGATTTGTGCAGACTGTTCCGCATCAATATGAACGGCAGGGAGATTTTCCTTCTGAACCGCAAGTTCTTCCGGGCTCAGCGGATGTTCGACAAAGGTGACAGCGGCAACGCTGCCGGGTTTGCCGATCCCGTCGGTGGTCAGGTAATCGCGGGGATGAATCCGGTCACGAACCAGACGGATCTGCTTCCATGCCGGAGTCGAAATCATTCGATAGGGTGCAACGTAGCCGGAACGCTGAACGCCGTAAATACCCATTCTGAAGTCTCCTTTGCAGAGCGCAAGCACATCGTAAGTCCTGGTATAATCCATCGTAACCGGTTTCCGGGGTTCCAGAAACCACTGTATGCTCCAGTCGCGTCCAACTCTGGCAACTTTGCCGGAGGGCGCGGTGGGGTCGTCTGCCACCGAAGCGCCGCGCATGTAGCGGACATTCATCTTATCCTGCGTGAATGTCTGATCGCCCATGACTGCAAAACCGCAGAAAAGAGTTGCGGCGGATAATAAAAAATACTTCATTTTGCTGATCTTTCTTCTGTTTATGGTTCTTGTTTCCTGTTCAATACCAGAGACAGGCGCCTCTGCCTTTCACCATCTCCGGGATGAACTGCTGGGGTTTCAGCAGTGCCGCGCTGCCGTCCACCATGGCGACGCTTCCTGCTTTGGAATGCCGTCGGCTGGCAGTGGTGAACAGCAGTCCTCTTTCATTGCCGCCTTTAACGTAACAGAGATACCAGATGTTTTCCACACTGTCGAGTTTGTGGATCATCTTGCTGTTATCCCAGTTTGATTCACGGAATTCAATGGTGCGGGAAGGCTCTTTGATGCTGTCGCGTTTTTTATTGGATTTGGTCCCGACCGCCCATGACGGGGTAATGCCGCCGGCAAGCAGGGCATTGACCTGATAGCTCAGCAGAGTTCCGACCGGAGGGCGGCTTGCGTTGGTGTCGTGATAGATGTCACGCAGGGAGGACTTGCATGCCATGACTTTGCCTGTGACGTAATTGTTGTCACGCAGCAGACGGAAATAATTGGTGCTGCCGGATGAATCAGACCACATGCCGAGCGGAACACGTCCCTGAAAGTCATTGCTGTACATGTTGCCGGCAAGAGCGATCTGTTTCGCCTGGGAGACACAGCTGATTCCATGCGCTTTTTCCCGCGCGGCATTCAGCGCCGGCAGCAGCATTCCCGCGAGAATCGCGATGATTGCAATCACGATGAGGAGCTCTATAAGGGTGAAAATTCTCATTTTCACCCTGCGAAGTAAGAATCTCGAACAGAGAACAG
>ENA-UOOA01002864-UOOA01002864.1-human-gut-metagenome-genome-assembly--contig:-P61old-NODE-2864-length-22979-cov-39.938623_pt1 | contig 22979 bp, 19 predicted proteins | sample MGYA00242467_ERZ724014 | MGnify/ENA metagenome assembly ERZ724014 | reverse complement strand
CCCTTATCACAGTGACGAGATCGTGCGGGATTTGCACCCGCTTCCCTTTTAACGTGCCTGCCCCCGGCCAGAGCCGCGGGCGGTACGCACCTGCTGTTTTCTATTCAGTTCGCTGTTCAGTATAACATACTCAACGGAGGAATGCAATCACCACTCCGGGGAAACTTCCGGGCTCACAGGCGGTGTTTTTTCCCCGATCAGGGCCACCGCCACATCGTTGACATTGGTGCCCGTTGCCCCGGTGATGATCAGGCCATCCACTGCTTTCAGGGCGTGGTAGGAATCGTTGTTCTGCAAAGCAGCGTATCCGCTCCAGCCCCCGGCCTCCAGCGCGGCAAGGGTATCCCCATCCACATAGCCGCCGGCGGCATCGGTGGGGCCGTCTGTGCCATCGCTGCCCACAGAGAACACCGCCGCGTTCAGCCCGGCAATGGCAGGCGCAGCCGCAAGGGCCAGCTCCTGATTTCTTCCGCCAAGCCCTTTTCCGGTCAGGTGAACGATGGTCTCGCCGCCCGCGATGTAGGCCAGCTTTTTCCCCTGCCCTGCCTGGGTGCGGACAATGGAGCCAAGAAAGCTGCCTGCTTCCCGTGCTTCGCAGCAGAGTTGGTCGGTCAGGAGAACCGGTTCATATCCCAGATTCCGGCAGGCACTGGCCGCGGCACGGCAAAGCTCCCGCACGCTGCCGGTGATCCGGGTGGTCACATTGTCCAGCGTTTTGGGCGTTTCCTGCGCCAGCAGGGCCCGGGCCTGTGCTGAGAGTGCCAGATGATACCTTTCGGCAACGGCAAGCGCCTGGGCGCAGGTGGAGGTATCCGGCACCGCCGGGCCGCTGGCGATCATATCCAGCGGGTCCCCCAGAATGTCGCTCAGCACGATGCTGAACACCTGCGCAGGGGCACAGCGCTGCGCGAACCGCCCGCCCTTCACACCGGAAAGCCGCTTGCGGATGGTATTCATCTCCACAATGTCGGCCCCGCTGGCCAGCAGCTGGCTCGTGATGTCCTGCAGCTCTGCCCCGGGAACGAGCGGCTGCTCGAACAGCGCACTGCCGCCGCCGGAAAGCAGGAACAGCACTGTATCCCCGGCGGTCAGCCCCTGCACCAGCTCCAGCGCCTTTTGGGTGGCCGCAAAACCGTTTGCATCCGGCACCGGGTGGCCCGCCTCATAGCAGGTCACACCTGGGATCTCACCTTTCACATGGCCGTACTTGGTCACGACCACGCCGCCATCCACCCGGCCCAGCGTTTCAACCGCCGCGTGTGCCATCTGCCAGGCCGCCTTGCCCGCCGCCACCAGAAGCACCCGGCCCTTCCCGGGCCGGAGATCCCGCAGCGCGCGGCGCACCGCCTCATCCGGCAGAACAGCGTTCAGGCTGGAACGAAGGATCACATCCGCATCCCGGCGCAGTGCAGCATTCATAGACTCGCCCTCCTTGCAGCGGTGCCCGCCCCTCCGGGACAGCACACCGAAAACAGCCGAATAAAAAATCAAGACCGACGATCTCTTTTGAAATCGTCGGTCTTGTTCCAATCCGAGTGGCGAGAATCGAACTCACGGCCTCTTGAACCCCATTCAAGCGCGCTACCAAAACTGCGCTACACCCGGACATCTGATCGAGCTTGTCGCTCACAGCTCAATCAGTATACCCGAAGAATGGTGTTTTGTCAAGCACTATTTTCAAATTTCTTCTTCATTTTCGGCAATGGCCGTTGTGCTGCCCACCGGCTGCGGAAACTCCACCGTGGCCAGTGCCACAGCGAACACGCTCTGCGCACCGGCATCCAGCAGAGCCTGCGCGCAGGCCGAGGCCGTGGCTCCGGTGGTCAGGACATCGTCCACCAGAAGGATGCGCTTTCCCTCCACAGCCTCCGGCCGGGCCACCCGGAAGGCACCCGCCACATTGGCCAGCCGCTCGTCAAGGGAGAGCCCCTCCTGCCGCCGGGTGGAGCGGGCACGGGTCAGCGCGTCCGTGACCACCGGCACGCCCACCGCCCGGGCAAGGGGCTGTGCCATCCGCTCCGGCACATTGTAGCCGCGCTTTTTGCTGGAGGCCGGTACCGGAAGGATGCAGTCGTAACCCCTGTCAAGGCCCGGCACCGGTTCGGGCAGGGGCTCAGAGCCGCACATTCTGATCTCGCTGCCAAAGAGCAGGCGGGCCATCTCCACGCCCAGCTCCACAGCTGCCCAGGGCGCGCCCTGATATTTCGCCCGCAGCACCGCGCGGCGGACAAGGCCGGTGTATCGGTAGGGCGCGGCTGCCCCATCCAGCCGCCCCAGGTAGTGCTCGGAGCCGCGCAGCCGCATGGAGGGTGCACGGCGCAGCTCTGCCAGTCCATCGGCGCAGTCCGGGCAGGCAGGCTGGTTTCCCAGCACCCGGTCACAAAAAGGGCAGCGGCGCGGGTAAAGCACCCAGCGCAGCTGCCGCAGTGTGCGGCTCAGGCCGCTGTAATAAAGCATCAGTCGTTCTTGACCGCAATGATGACGCGGACCTTTTTTCCGGCAGCGCAGCCGAAATTATCGTACCATCCGGTCAGCTGGTAGCCGTCCGCATCCACCTGAGCCAGCTTGGTGGGGTAATACTGGCCCTTGTACCACAGGTAGACCTGCACATTGTCTGCCATCTCGTAGCGTTCATTGCCCGAGAGCACCGAGGCCGCGCCGACCTTGTCGATCTTCAGGGGCATCAGCTGCATCATGGCCTTGACAGAGCCGGTGGTCTCCTGCCGCACGGCAATGCCGCCCGCCAGCACCGGATACTTGATGGCCGTGGTATAGCTGGCCACCGCGCCGTTGACGTAGCAGATATAGGTCGCCCCGCCGCCGATGTAATTGAAGATCTGCTTGAAGGGGGTGCCCGTGATCTCCGCGATCTGCTGGAAGCCAATGCTCATCAGGGAGCCGGTGTTGCTGGTCAGCTTCTGCCAGGCCGTGCTCAGGATATCGCCCGAGACGATGCCCCACAGGATCTCGCTGGTGGTGGGCACCAGCAGGTTGGACAGGCGGTCTGCCGCCGTGGCACCGGTCACAGTGGTGGTGGTATCCGAGGTAGAGCCGGAGCCGTCGGTGCCGCCCGTGGCCGCTCCGGTGGTGGTGCCTGTCGTGGTCGTGGTGCCGGAAGCGGAATCTCCCGCCGCAATGCTGGTGACGAGGCTCTTCAGGTCAGAATAATTCATGGCCAGATTTTTCACATCGTCCAGCACGCCGTAGCTCCACAGGTCGCCGGTCACATCGTTCAGGATGAGCCGGTCGATCTGTCCGGCATCGTTGACGGTATAGTAGCGGACATCAAGGTCACTCAGTGTTACCCCCGATAGGCGGCTGGGACGAACCGTCCCAGCCACACCCTCCGAAGTTGTATCCAGAATCTCTACATCGTCGGCCAGGGCGGCAGCGCCCAGCGCAGTGGCATTGGTATTGATGGTGCCGTTGACGCGGCGGTCCTCGATGTGTTCCACGCTCTCGCCCTCCGGGGTGACCTTGATCTCTACCAGCCACCCCTGCGGAAAGTTCAGGCTCTTGTCCACGTTCACAGTGCGGGCAATGCCGTCGGTGCACATGACGGAGACTTTCTGCAGAACATCCGCGCCGTTCTCTTCCACCAGACTGCGGGTGGCGGTCTGCACGACACCGTAGAACACGCTGTCGGCTTCCTCGCCGGTCACGATCCCGGCAGCCTCATTGTTCATGCCCAGCAGCAGGGTGACGACCTCGCCCACGCCGCCGCCGTTGAGGGAGGACACCTGGGAGGCCACAGCCGAGGAGCCCAGCGTATAGCTGGTGCCTGCCACCGTTACACTGGTGGGGGCGCTGGCACTGGGCGAAACTGCCGTGATGCGCCCAGCTGCGCGGCGGGTGTAGACCCACAACGTCTGTAAACTCTCGCTGTAATAATACACGTCGTATTTATTCAGCTCCGCAGATTCCGACGCTTTATCGTTGCGGTAGACCATCTTGGGAACAAAGGGCAGCTGGACCGTATCGCCCGCCACAAAGGGGCCCTTCAGGCTCTTGAGCATGACGCTGGAGGTATCCACCTGACCATTGGAGACCGTGAAGCCCAGGCTGCTGCCGTAGGCACTGCCGCTGGCGGCGTTGGCCGTCAGGGCGTTGTAGAACAGCAGGGCGCACTCCTCGTAGTTGAGCACCTCGCCCTGGCTGCGGTCCACCTGATTGCGCAGGCCCAGCTCACTGGCCTTGTTCAGCTGTGCGTTGGGGAAGGAGCCGCTCAGGTCGGTCATCTTATAGCCCATCAGCTTGAGGATGGCCGTGACCGCTTCCTCCAGCGTCACGGCGTTGTCGGGCCGGAAAGAGCCGTCGGTGTAGCCGTTCATCCAGCCGTTCTGCACCGCAATGCGGACATAGGGGGCATAGGGCGAAGTGCCGGGCAGGTCGGTGAACAAGGTGCCCACTGTGCCCTGAGAGCCCACGCTCTCGCGGTAGGTGGAGTAGGACACCAGCATCCGGGCCAGTGCACCGCGGGTGACCACAGCGTTCAGAGCAGCCTGCTGGCTGCTGTCCATCGCGTTCAGCGTGATGGACAGCTGGACCGCCGTGTTGGCGTTGCCCGCTGCCGATGCCGGCAGCACCAGCATCGACACGGCAATGCTCACCGCCAGCAGAAATGCAAGGATTCGCTTTTTCATGGAAGATCCTCCTTAAAATAGTTTCTAATGTATTCCGGGTTGCGGCTCCCAGCGTCTGCTTCGTGCAAAGCCTTGCACTTGCATCCTGCTGGCCGCGGCCCCAACAACTCCTCCCTTCATCCGCCACTGGCGGCGGTCGTCGTTGTTGCCCCTATTAGGGGAGCTCCGCAAGGCGCTGGCAAAGCCAGACCGAAGCGGTAAGAGGTTTAATCATATCTCAGCGCTTCAATGGGGTTGAGCCTTGCGGCGCGCTTGGCAGGCAGGTAGCCGAACAGCACACCGATGCCCACCGAGATGCCAAAGGCCACCACGATGGAGTTGAACGACGGGCTCACCGTGATGGCGGTATCGCTCATGAACATGGGCAGCACCTTGTTGGCCGCCATGCTCACCGCATAGCCCAGTGCGATGCCCAGCGCACCGCCCAGCGCCGAGGTGGTGGCAGCTTCCACCACGAACTGCGCCAGAATGGTACGCTCCTTGGCACCCAGTGCCTTGCGGATGCCGATCTCCCGGGTGCGCTCGGTCACCGACACCAGCATGATGTTCATAATGCCGATGCCGCCCACCAGCAGCGAGATACTGGCAATGCCGGTAAGGACGATGATGACCATGTTGATCATCTCGTTCATCTCCTCCAGCCACTCGCTGGCGCTGTAGATGTAATAAGCGTTGTCGCTCTTGAGCAGGTCGTACAGACCGCTTTCCACCACCGCCTTGGCCTCGTTGGCGCGGCTCTCGTCCTTCATAATCGCAACAAAGTTCTTGGCGCTGGACTGGTTGGAGAGCCGCATGGCCGTGGTGTAGGGCAGATAGATGCAGTCATCATCGGAGCCCTGCTGCAGGTTCTTGTCCGTCACCTTGGCGTTCAGCACGCCCACGATCCGGAACTTATAGGCCCCCAGCTTGATGGTCTGGCCCACCGCGTTGCCGCCGTAGGCCGCCCGGTTGAGGTAATCACCAATGATGCAGACCTGCTTGTTGTCCTTGATGTCCATGTACTGCAGGCCGCGCCCCTGGGCGAGGGTATAGTTTTTCATCTCGGCGTAGTGCTCGTCCACACCGTAAACACTGGTGCCGTAGCGGTAGGTCGTGGTGCCCACCTTGGGGGTGTTGTTGCTGAAATCGATCTGGGGCGAGACTGCGGAGATGAGCTCCTTGTTCTTATCCGCGATCTTATACACATCCTCCACCGAGGCGGTGCGGGAGCCGTAGCCCCAGATCTGAATGGACAGGGCATTCGTGCCCAGCGCCGAAAAGCTGTCCCGCATACTCTGGGTCATGCCGTTGCCCAGACCCACGATGACGATGACCGCCATGACACCGATGATGATGCCCAGCATGGTCAAAAAGGTGCGGAGCTTGTTGCTCCACACGTTCTGGAGGGCCTGACGGAAGGTCTCAATGATCATTTGTTCCCCTCCTGTTCTGCCGGTTCAAAGTTCAGCGTCGGCTGGACGATGGCTTCCGGCGCGCGGGAGTCGCCATCGTAGACCACCTGACCATCCTCCAGCCGGATGATGCGGTCGGCCTGCACGGCAATGGAGTTGTCATGGGTGATGAGCACCACCGTATGGCCCTGCCCATGCAGGTCCTGCAGCATTCCCAGCACCTCGCGGCCGGTGTGGCTGTCCAGCGCGCCGGTGGGCTCATCCGCCAGAATGATCGCCGGGTTGCGCACCAGCGCCCGCGCGATGGATACGCGCTGCTGCTGACCGCCCGAAAGCTGGTTGGGCTTGTTTTTCAGCTTATCGCCCAGCCCCACCTGCTCCAGCACCTCGTGGGCCCGGCGGTGGCGCTCGGCGCGGGGGATGCCCGCATAGACCAGCGGCACCTCCACGTTTTCCAGTAAGTTTAATTTGGGCAGAAGATTATACTGCTGGAAGATGAACCCCAGCATCTCGTTGCGGATGGAGGCCAACTCGTTCCGGCTCATCTTGCCCACATCCCGGCCGTTCAGCCGGTAGGTGCCCGCCGTGGGCACATCCAGACAGCCGATGATGTTCATGCAGGTGGACTTGCCGGAGCCGGACTGGCCCACGATGGCCACGAACTCGCCTTTGTCGATCTTCATGGTAATGTGGTCTGCGGCCTTTACCGTGGTGTCGCCCATCTGGTAATACTTGCAGACCGCATCAAATTCGATCAGAGCACTCATTCCATCCTCCCATCAGAAGATCATCATGCTGCTGCCATCGTCATAGTAGTAGCTGTCGCTGCTGACCGAGTTGGGGTCGTAACCAATGGTGTCCCCCTCCTGGATGCCGCTGACGATCTGGGTGTAATCATCATCGCTGACACCGGTCTTGACGGCCACATAGACAAAGCCCTCGGGTGCCTCCATGGTGGCATCCGCTTTGGAAGCGCTGGGGGAATCCTGGGTCACCAGCACATAGCCGCCCCGGACGATGGCCGCATTGGGCACGGTCAGGGCATTGGCAGCCTCGGCCACCACGATCTCAGCGTTGGCGTTCATGCCGGGGCGCAGGCCGTCGGTCTCGTCAATGCGGATGGTCACCGGGTAGGTGGTGGTACCGCCGTTGGAAGCGCCCTTCATGGAGACGCGGGTCACAGTGCCCACATAGTTCTTATCCTGCACGGCATCGGCTGTGATCTGCACTTTCTGGCCCACAGACAGGGAGCTGATCTGCAGTTCGTCCACGTTGATGACCATTTCCAGATAGCTCAGGTCGTAGATGACGCAGAGGGTATCGCCGGATTTGACCGCATCGCCCACCTTGGCATCCTTTTCAATGATGGTGCCGCTGATGGGAGAGGTGACGGTATAGTTGGCCATGGTATCCTGCAGGTTCTGCAGGGAGATCTCAGCGCTGCGCAGGGTCTCAGAGGCAGACTGGATGCTCTCGGTCAGGTCATCGCCGCTCAGCTCGATCAGGATATCGTTCTTGGCAACGGTCTGACCCTCCTGCACATGGATGGAGGTCACAGTACCTGCAGCCTGTGCGGTCAGGGTACGCTCCGCCTGATAGCCAAAGGTGGCAGAACCGATGGAGCTGACCCCGTTGATGGAGGCGGTGGCCGCCTGCGCGGTGGTCAGGCCGCCCGCGTTCTGCACGGCAATGGTCACGGTGCGGGTGAGCAGGTTGCCGGTGCTCAGGGCATCCGTTCCGGTCACGCTGGTCACGGTGCCGTCCAGCTGCTCAAAGGTGCCGTCCAGCGTCACCTGGGCGGTCTGGCCCACGCTGAAATTGGCGGCATCAGCGGCGGGGAATTCCAGCGTCAGCAGCATTTTGGAGCTGTCGCGGATGATGGCGACCTCCTGCCCGCTGGTCACCTCATCGCCCTTGGCGACCTTCAGGGTGCTCACGGTGCCGTCCACCTCGGCACGCACATACTGGCGGTCCACCACCTTGTCATAGCCGCGCTGTGCCTGCTGCATGGCGATCTCGGCCTTTTCAAAATTGGTGGAAGCGTCCGAGCTGTCCAGCGTGTAGAGGACGGTCCCCTCATCCAGCACGTCGCCCTCCTCAAACTCGCCGGTGAGCACCTTGCCCTCCACCAGAGATTTCACGGTGTAGGTGTTGGCAGGGTTCAGGGTACCGGTGCCGCTCAGGGTATTGGAGACATCCCGCACTTCAGGGCTGGCTTCCAGATAGCTGGGGTCCACGGCTGTGGTGCTGGCGTTCTTGGGCTTGAGCAAAAACACACCGCCCGCGATCACCACACAAACCACCGGCACGAGCCATTTCCAGTTCTTCTGCAAAAACAGCACCGGGGCCTTGGTTGTCTGTGCCACAGGCGTTTCCGCACCCGGGTTCTCCGCGCCGTCCTTCTTCTTATTCCAGATCATCATGTTCCTCCTATCAGATTCAGGCCCGCCGAAGGGCGGCCTGTCGATTCCTTTCCTATGTATAGGTGTAGTGTATCGCATTTTACCCGGATACACAAGCGTCCAAATTTCGTTTGAACGCTTTTCAGCAAATTTTCACAGATTGTAAACCTTTGTGCAAATCGCAAGTTGACCTGTCTGCCGCTTTCTGGTTTAATCGGGACGTTGTTTGTACCAAACCAGAGGAGGATTTTTTCTATGAATCAGAACAGTAAGTTCTCGGTGCGCGATATCTGCTACGCGGGCCTGTTTGCCGCCGTCATCGCCGTGATGGCACAGATCTCCATCCCCATGCCGCTGGGTGTGCCCATGACCATGCAGACCTTCGCCATCACGCTGGCGGCTGTGGTGCTGGGCTCCAAGCTGTCCGCCATTGCCACGCTCGTTTACCTGCTGCTGGGCGCTGTGGGCGTGCCGGTGCTGGCCAACTTCTCCGGCGGCATCGACAAGTTTGTCGGCCCCACCGGCGGCTTCCTGATCTCCTTCCCCATCATGGCCTACATCATCGGCCTGGGCGTGGAGCACAGGGATGCTTTCAAGGGTGCTTTCCCCGTAGCGGTTGTCGTGGGCACTGTGGTCAACTATATCGTGGGTGTCATCCTGTTCGTGATCGTCGCCCACAGCACCGTGTCCGTGGCTGTTTCCGCCTGCGTTCTTCCCTTCATCCCCACCGCCATCATCAAGGCTGTGCTGGCCTGCGTGCTGGGCCTGAACATCCGGAAGCGGATCCCGGGGGTAAAAAAGGCATGAGCATCGTACTGCGCCCGCATCACCTGCTCTGCACCCAGGGCTACTCCGGCCATGGCTACAGCGAAGCCTTTGTGGAGCACATGAACGATGTCGTTCACCAGCTGCGGGAGGTGCCCGGGACGAAGATCCAGCTCACCTTCTCCACCGACACCCTCTGTTCCTGCTGCCCCAACAAGCTGGGCACCGACCTGTGCGACACACAGGAAAAGGTCAAGCGGTACGACCGCAAGACCGTGGAGTATTTCGGTCTGGAGGAAAAGGAATACGACTATCAGGCCCTCATCCGGGAGATCGATGCCAAAGCCACCCCCGAGATGCTGGCCGATATCTGCCGGGACTGCTGCTGGTTCCCCATCAGCGCCTGCTGCAAGAATATCTGCGAAGGCAAATACGTGAAATAACATTTCCCCCTATACAACAGGCCGCCGTGCAGGAGATGATCCTGCACGGCGGCCTGTTTGTTTTATTCTGTTTCTGCGGCCTGCACCGTTACATAGACCCCGGCGGGGACACAGGCGGCCCAGGCATCCTGCTCGCTCAGCCAGCCGAATTGCTCGCACACATGGTCCGGGCACTGACTGTCGAGGAAGGCAACGGCCCCATCCTTTACCTGCAGATGCACGATGTAATCACCCACATCATACAGATAATCGTGGTCCTCGTCCAGCGGGATCGTCTCGGTAATACCGTCGCCGAAATCGACCACGGCCACCAGCGGCTCCGCTTTGGGGGCGTTGGCGCGGTACAGCACGAACAGGAGTGCTGCCGCGGCCAGCACCACGGCCGCAAAGATCAGATTTTTCTGCCAGCCTTTCAGGCGTTTCATGCAGCGTACTTGCTTGCAGCTGCGCCTGCAATGCGGCCAAAGACAGTGAAGTCAGCCACGGCGTTGCCGCCCAGGCGGTTTGCACCGTGGACACCACCGGTCACCTCACCTGCTGCGAACAGGCCGGGGATGACCTCGCCGTTCTCGTTCAGGACTTCGGTGTTGGTGTTGATCTTCAGGCCGCCCATGGTGTGGTGCACACCTGCGGTGACCTTGATGGCATAGTAGGGAGCGGTATCCAGCTTGTTTGCAAAGCTGGTGCGGCCGAAGTCGGGGTCGTTCTTGGCCTCAACATAGCCGTTCCAGGTGTTCATGGTCTCGGCAAAGGCAGCCTCATCGACGCCCATGGCCTTGCCCAGTTCCTCGTAGGTCTCACCGGTCACGGTGTAGCCCTTCTTGATGTAGCCCTGGATGACGCTGGAAGCATCGACCATAGCCTGATCGACCACCAGCCAGCTGTAGCTGCCGGTCTGAGCGATCTCAGCAGCAGAGACCACGTCACGGGTGCCCACTTCGTCGATGAAGCGCTTGCCCTCGGCGTTGATCAGCACAGCGCCGTCGCCGCGCAGACCCTCGGTGATCAGGGCAGCGGTGTTGGCCTCAACGGTGGGGTGGATCTGGATCTGGTCCATATCCACGGTGCCAGCGCCGATCGCGGTGGCCATCTCAATGCCCTGACCCTGAGCGCCGGCAGCGTTGGTGGTCATGAAGCCCTTCAGCTCAGGCTTGTACTCGACAACCATGTCCAGATTTGCGCCGAAGCCGCCGGTGGTCAGCACCACAGCCTTGGCGTTCACAGTGACGGTCTCGCCGGTAGAACCAGTGGCCTTGATGCCCACAGCAGCGCCGCTCGCATCGGTCAGGATCTCGTTGGCGGTGGTGTTCAGCAGGATCTGAACGCCAGCCTTCTCACAGTTCTCCTCCAGCAGGGGGATCATGTAGGAACCGACAGAAACGGTCTTGCCCTCTGCGTCCACAGGGCGATGGATGCGCTTGACGGATGCACCGCCAAAGCTGGAAACGCTGTGCAGGGTGATGCCGTGCTCGTCCAGCCAGTCGATGGCATCAGCAGAGTTGGAGCACAGGGTCTCCACCAGAGCAGGGTCGTTGATGCCCTTGCCGCCGATCATGGTGTCCAGCTCCATCAGCTCAACAGAGTCGAAGTAGCCGGTGGGGTTCTTCTGGTACTCTGCCCACTGCTCAGAGACGGTCTTTGCCAGAGCGGTGATGGTCTCGTTGTCAGCGTACTTTTCAGCAGCGGTCTTCAGGGTCTTTTCGACACCGGCAGACTCGCCGAACTCGTTCTCATCCTGATACACGGTCTTGCCGGCGTTCATGCCGCCGGTAGCGCGCACGGAGTTGCCGCCCACCATGGACTGGCTCTCCACGATGACAACGCTCTTGCCCTCGCTGGTGGCAGTCAGGGCAGCGGTCATACCTGCGCCGCCTGCACCCACGATGACGATGTCGGTATCAACAGTAGAGTCCTCAGCAGGCTCAGCGTTGTTCTCCACAGCGGTCTGGAAATCCTCAGGCTTCAGACCAGCAGCGGTGATGGCAGCAGCGGCTGCCTCCTTGATGGCATTGGAGGTGATGGTAGCACCGGACACGCCATCTACTTCGATGCTGCCGCTCTCGGCGATCTCGCCGGGCAGCTGCTCGATTGCCTTGGAGCCCACGCCCTCGGTCTCATCGGCACCCTCAGCGGTGCAGCCGGTGATCTTGCCGTCGGTCAGGGTCAGGGTAACGGTAACATCGCCGCCAAAGCCCTTGGCAGTGCCGGTAAAATCGCCGGTAGCACCAGCGCCGGTGGTGGAGGCGGGCTTGCTGCCGCAGCCGTAGCCCAGCAGGCTCACTGCAACGACAGCGGCCATGGCCAGCGCTGCAATGCTCTGTTTCATCTTCGTGTTTTTCATGGTTTCTTCTTTTTCCTTCTTAGTTGAAGCAACGTTGCAGGCAGTTAGCCTGCGCGAACATATCTCAGCATAAAAAGGGGACTGCCCATTCGGAAGGCAGCCCCCTTTGCCGAACTAGGAAAAGATCAGGCGTTGGCCTGTGCAGCAGCAACAGCGCAGGCAACGGTAGCGCCGACCATGGGGTTGTTGCCCATGCCGATCAGGCCCATCATCTCAACGTGTGCGGGCACGGAGGAGGAACCTGCGAACTGAGCATCACCATGGACGCGGCCCAGAGAGTCGGTCAGGCCATAGCTTGCGGGGCCTGCAGCCACGTTATCGGGGTGCAGGGTACGGCCCGTGCCGCCGCCGGAAGCGACGGAGAAGTACTTCTTGCCGTTCTCGATGGCCCACTTCTTATAGGTGCCTGCAACCAGGTGCTGGAAGCGGACGGGGTTGGTGGAGTTGCCGGTGATGGAGCACTGAACGTCCTCCTTCTTCATGATGGCAACGCCCTCCATGACATCGTTAGCGCCGTAGCACTTGACGGCTGCGCGCTCACCCTCGGAGAAGGGGATCTCCTTGACGACCTTCAGGGTCTGGGTGGGGATGTCGTACTCGGTCTGCACATAGGTGAAGCCGTTAATACGGGAAATGATGTAAGCTGCGTCCTTGCCCAGGCCGTTCAGGATGACGCGCAGGGGGGTCTTGCGGACCTTGTTTGCGGTGCGGGCGATGCCGATGGCACCCTCAGCAGCAGCGAAGGACTCGTGGCCTGCCAGGAAAGCGAAGCAGGTGGTGTCCTCGCTCAGCAGACGAGCGCCCAGGTTGCCGTGGCCCAGACCGACCTGACGCTGCTCAGCGACAGAACCGGGGATGGTGAAAGCCTCCAGGCCCTCACCGATGGCGGCAGCGCACTCGGCTGCGTCGGTCAGGCCGCGCTTCACAGCGATGGCGGTGCCCAGGGTGTAAGCCCAGACAGCGTTATCAAAGCAGATGGGCTGCACACCGCGGACGATCTTGTCGCAGTCGATGCCCTTAGCGAGGAGCATCTCGTTGCAGGCGTCCAGAGATTCGAGGCCGTTGGCCTTCAGGCATGCCTCGATTTTCGGCATGCGGCGATCCATAGATTCAAAAGTTGCCATGAGTTGTTCCTCCTCTCTTATTCCTCACGCGGGTCGATGTACTTGACAGCGCCCTGCTCCTTGCTGAAGCGGCCGTAAGTACCCACGTTCTTCTCGTAAGCCTCGTTGGGGGTCTTGCCGTGACGGATGTCCTCCATCATCTTGCCCAGCTTGACGAACTGATAGCCGATGACCTCATCGTTGGCATCCAGAGCCAGCTTGTTGATGTAGCCCTCGGTCAGCTCCAGGTAACGGACGCCCTTGGCCTTGGTGGAGAAGATGGTGCCGGTCATGGAGCGCAGGCCCTTGCCCAGGTCATCCAGACCTGCGCCGATGGGCAGACCGTCCTCAGAGAAAGCGGTCTGGCTGCGGCCGTAGACGATCTGCAGGAACAGCTCACGCATAGCCACGTTGATGGCATCGCACACCAGGTCGGTGTTCAGAGCTTCCAGAATGGTCTTGCCGGGCAGGATCTCGCCTGCCATAGCAGCAGAGTGGGTCATGCCGGAGCAGCCGATGGTCTCCACCAGAGCCTCCTCGATGACGCCGTTCTTGATGTTCAGAGACAGCTTGCAGGTACCCTGCTGAGGTGCGCACCAGCCCACACCATGGGTGTAGCCGCTGATGTCCTTGATCTCATAGGCCTTGACCCATGCGCCCTCTTCGGGGATGGGAGCCGGACCATGCTTAGGACCTTTGGTGATCGGGCACATATTCTGTACTTGCTGCGAATAGGTCATAATCATACTCTCCTTTTGACAAATTGATGCCGTGCGGCAGAAGCTTCTCTCCCCTGCCACCTTGCATTGACCGGGCCGTGCCGCTCTCTTTTCAGCGCCTTTCCCGGTACTACCACGCACAATTTTATTATAGAGGACGTTGGCCCAATTTGCAAGTCATTTCTGACAAATTTTTCGCAATCTTTTTGCCATTTTCGTTTTTCTGCGCAGGAGCGCAACTTCTCAATTCGGTTTTTTCTGCGGCTCCCGCCGCACCGGCGTGACGGCCCAGATGCAGGCGAAGCCCGCCGCCGCACCCGCGATGGCGAGGATGTGCCGTCCCTGTTCGAATCCCCAGAAATCAGCGATGCAGGGGAACAAAAGGCTTCCCACGCTCTGGCCCAGCGCCAGAAAGCCGTAGTTCACCCCGGCGTGGGGCAGGCCGAACAGATCGGTGGAGAGGGCGGGCAGCACCGCCGCCAGCGCCGAGTAGCAGAACGTCAGCCCCGCATACACTGCCACGACGGCCCATCCCCGGGCAAACAGGAACGCCGCCGAAAGCCCCAGCGACACGCCGAAGAGGATGAGGTCAGTGGGGCGGCGGCCGATCTTGTCGCTGAGCAGGGGCATCAGCAGTCGTCCGGCCGCACTGCCCACGCTGCCCAGCACCACGGCCCAGAGGGCGGCGCTCTCGTCCAGCCCCCGCTCCATCCCAAGCTTCAGGATGATGGGGCTGAACAGCAGCACCGCCGGGGTGGAAAAGCAGACCGCTCCGGCGCAGAGCCAGTACTGCCGCGTGCCAAGCATCTGCCGGGGAGAGAGGTCGAGGGGCGGCGCGGCCTTAGCCTTTCCCTGCTGGCTGGGCTGAGGCTTTTCGGGCGGCGGGTCGGTCAGCAATGCACTGCCCGCGAGGCAGACCGGCAGGGTCAGCGCACCCAGCGCCCAGAACGCGCCCCGGATACCCTGCACCGGCCCGAACCCCCGCAGCGCCGTGCGGACAAAGACGGTCAGGAACGCTCCGCTCAACCCCACTGCGCCCCCGATGACGCCGGTGGCGAGGCCCTTCCGGCCCTTGTACCACTTCTGGGCGCAGGACTGGATGGACGGATAAAGAAAGGCTGTGCCGAGCCCTGCCGGGATGCTGAACACCCCGAAAAAAGCACTTCCCTTCTCTGCCGGGAGAGCCGCCGCCGCGAAGAATCCGCCGCAGAGCAGACCCGTCCCCCACAAAGCTGCAAAGCGAGGGCCGTGCTTATCCTGCAGAAAGCCGCCGATGACGCACCCTATGCCGAAAAATGCAATGAGCACCCCGAAGGCATAGCCTGCCCCCTGCTCGCTGAGGCCGTATTCCTCCATGACGGGTCTTTGAAACACGCCCCACGCGGCGGGCAGGCCTGTCAATACCTGAATGGCTGCGCCCGCCGCCAGGATGGCCCAGGGTCTTGTTTTCTGCATTTCGTGCATCACCTCAGAGAATAGTGTGTCCTTTTCGATTGACAAAAAGACAGTATTCTTTATAATTAGAAGGGTATTATAAAAATCATCTCTTTCGTCACGTTGCTTCTGTGCCTAAACCTCTCCGTCACGGCTGATGCCGTGCCACCTCCCCTACCGAGGGGAGGCTTTGGCATTTCGGAACACTTTATCTCTTCGCCAGAGGCTCCCCTAGTAGGGGAGCTGTCTGCGAAGCAGACTGAGAGGTTAGGCTCAGTATCTGCCATCCGCGACTGAGAGGGCTATACAGAAAGAGGACTATATTATGAAAACTCAGGCCTTAAAAGGTATGCGCGACCTTCTGCCCAACGAACAGACCCTGCGCGACTACATTCAGGGCAAAATTCTCGAGACTTACCGCGCATCCGGCTTCGAGCGCATCTCCACCCCCATGCTGGAGGATATGGAAAACCTCGACAAGTCCGACGGCGGCGACAACCTGAACCTCATCTTCAAAGTGCTCAAGCGCGGCGACAAGCTCACCGCCGCCTTGAACTCCGGCGACCCGAAAGAGCTCTCCGACATGGGCCTGCGCTATGATCTGACCCTGCCCCTGAGCCGCTTCTACGCCGCCAACAAGGACAAGCTCCCCCACCCCTTCAAGGTCATCCAGACCGACCGCGTCTTCCGCGCCGAGCGCCCCCAGAAGGGCCGTCTGCGCGAGTTCGTCCAGTGCGACATCGACATTCTGGGCGACGAGAGCCCCAACGCAGAGGTGGAACTGATCGATGTGACCGCCCGTGCCCTGCTGGGCATCGGCTTTACCGGCTTCACCGTGAACATCAATGACCGCCGCATCCTGCGCGGAATGCTGGAGAGCATGGGCTTTGCCGCTGACACACTGGACTCTGTCTGCATCACCTTTGACAAGATGGATAAGATCGGTGCCGAGGGCGTGAAGGCCGAGCTGACCGAGAAGCAGCTGCCCGATGCTGCCATCAACGCGCTGGCCGATTTCATTGCCGCCGGTGATGTGACGCTGGAGTCTGTGGCTTCCCGCTGCGCCGACCCCGCCATTGCCGATGACCTGAAGTATGTGCTGGCCACCGCAAAGGCCATGGCCAACGGCCGCTTCGATGTGGCCTACTGCCCCAGCCTGGTGCGCGGCCAGGGCTACTACACCGGCATGGTGTTTGAGATCACCTGCCCGCAGTTCAGCGGTGCAGTGGCTGGCGGCGGCCGCTACGACAACATGATCGGCAAGTTCCTGGGCACCAAGGTGCCCGCCGTGGGCTTCTCCATCGGCTTCGAGCGCGTCTGCGGCATCCTGCTGGAGCAGGGTTATCAGATCCCCGGTGCCAAGCAGAAGATCGCCCTGCTCTACACCAGCGATGTGGACTTCCCCGCCGTGCTGACCAAAGCCGCACAGCTGCGCGACACCTACAACGTCACCGTTCTGCCTCAGGCCAAGAAGCTGGGCAAGCAGCTGGGCCAGCTGGAGGCTTCCGGTTTCGCCGGTGCCGCCTTTATGGACAAGGATGAGGTAAAGATCTTCGCACAGCAGTAACAGACGGGCGGCGGGAAGTTTCCCAAAGCAAGTGTCCGCTGGGGTGGGACCCTGTTGCCGCAGGCAATAGGGCGGGCGATGGAATGGCCCGTTTCACTTGCGCGGGAAAGCTTCCCGCCGCCCTTTGCAACAGCATATATAACCAAGCCCTCTCAGCCGATCGGCCGAGAGGGCTTGGTTTTGTGCGGGTCAATTACAGGTTGTACAGTTCCGTATACTTTTTGGTCAGATAATCCAGATAGTAGTGTGCGTCAAAGGTGCCGCAGGCATTTCTGACGACTTCAGCAGGCTCCAGCAGGTGGCCGTACTGGTGCACCTTTTCCCGCAGCCAGCCGGTGACGGCGGAGAGATCCCCGTGAGCCACACCGCCGTACACATCGAATTCCTGCTCCATATTGTGGAGCATCTGGGCACCGTAGGCATTGCCCAGAGCGTAAGACGGGAAGTAGCCGAAGGAACCGCCCGACCAGTGGCTGTCCTGCAGGCAGCCCTCGCGGTCATTGGGAACCTCCACGCCCAGATACTCCTTGTACAGCTCTGCCCACGCGGCAGGGACCTCCTTTGCCGTCAGGGTGCCCGCAATGAGCTGCTTCTCGATCTCGTACCGCACCATGACGTGCAGGCAGTAAGTCAGCTCATCGGACTCGGTGCGGATGAGGCTGGGCTCCACCTTGTTCACGGCGCGGTAGAACTGCTCCGCAGTCACATTCCCCAGCTGTGCGGGGAAGAATTCCTGCACCTTGGGATAGATGGCCCCGATAAAGGCGCGGGAACGGCCGATGAGGTTCTCGTAGAAGCGGGACTGGCTCTCGTGCACGCCCATGGACACACCGCCGGTCAGGCAGGTGTACTGCAGGTCATCCCGGATGCCCAGCTCGTACAGGGCATGGCCGCCCTCGTGGAGAACGGAGTACATCGAGGAGGCCACATTGTGCAGGTCGTAGTTGGTGGTGATGCGGACATCCTTGTTATTGAACTCCAGCGTAAAGGGGTGTTCGGTCTCACCCAGGCCGCAGTGGCCCCGGTCAAGACCCATGACCTCCATGAGATAGTCCGCAAACGCCTTCTGCTGCTCGACCGGATATTCCAGATGCAGGAAGCTGTCATCGATCTGGGGCTTCTCGCCGATGGCCCGGATGAGAGGCACCAGCCCCTTGCGCAGGGTGTCAAAGAACACGTCCAGCTGTTGAGTGTCCACGCCCCGCTCATACTCGTTCAACAGGGCATCATAGGGCGCTTTTTCCGCATCATAATAGCCCGCGAACTTCCGGTTATACTCCACCAGCTCCTGCAGGATGGGGCAGAAGGAGGCAAAGTCGTTTTCTTCCTTTGCCTTGTGCCAGACATCACTGGCGCGGTTGGTCAGCTCGCTGTATGCCATATACTCCCCGGCGGGGATGCGGGTGAGCTGCCGGCAGCTGCGGCGCAGCTCCTCCACCTCGCGGCGGTGGAGGGTGTCCAGCGTCTCCCGCCGGGCATAGAGCTCCTCCACCAGTGCAAGGGTCTCGGGGGCGGTCATCAGCTTCTGCAGTTCACCTGCCAGAATGCTCAGAGCCACACCCCGGCCCTCGGCCGTGTTCTTGGGGGCCACGGTCACAGCGTCCAGATACAGGCTGTTGGAGGCGCAGTTGTAGGCGTACAGCTTCTTCTGCAGGGCCTCCAGCGTCCGCAGCTTCTCATTTTGTTCCATCGGGTGTTTCTCCTTTTTCAGTTTTTGGTGGGAAATGCCGGGTCATTCCAGAAAAAGCGCTTCCGGGCCACCGGGTCCGGGTCCGGGATCTCAAACGTATAGCGCTCCGTTGCATTGATGACCGTGGTCTGGCCGTGGGTGCACACCCGGGGCAGGTTGGCATTATAGTTCAGGTGGACATGCCCGTGCACGAACCACTTAGGCTGGTACTCCTCCAGCAGGTCGTTGAAGCAGGCAAAGCCCTTGTGGGCCCGGTCGTCGCCATCGTTCAGGCCAGCCGCCGGGGAATGGGTCAGCAGCAGGTCGATGCCGCCCGCCCGGTGGGCCTTGAACCAGAGCCGCCGCACCCGGCGGCGCATTTCCTGCTCCGTGTACTGGAAGGTCTCCTCGCGGTTGTAGCGGATGCTTCCGCCCAGCCCCATGATGCGCAGCCCTTTCCAGACATACACCTGATCGTCCACGCAGATGCAGCCGCCCGGCTCGCCCTCCGTGCGGTAGCGGCCATCGTGGTTGCCGTGGACATACAAAATGGGGGCCGCTGTAAAATTTGTCAGATATTCGAGGTATTTTTTTGGCAGATCCCCGCAGGAGAGGATCAGATCGACCCCGGCCAGGCGTTCCCGGGAGCAATAGTCCCACAGCGCCTTGGAGGGGGTATCGGAAATTGCAAGTATCTTCACGTCCGCAACACTCCGTTCTGTTGAGCTTTTTACAGCGTCGTCTCTTTCAGGCTGCTCAGGCCGTTGATCTCCAGCAGGCCCAGCGTTCTGACATCCAGCTGATCGTACCGGGGCAGGCTGCCCTCCACGCACTCGCCCAGCCAGTCCATCTCCATCAGTTCCTTGGGGGTGTAGGTGTCTGCAGTGGGTGCCTTGGGGATATGCCCCTGCGCAAAGATGCCCGCCGGGAAGATGGGGAACTCGTTGGCCGCAAGGTTCTTTTCCAGCAGATCGAGCAGCTGCTGCGTGCCCTTGGGCAGGGTCTCGTAGTAATCCAGCCGCTCCGCGTCACTGCGGAAGCCCCACCAGTAGTTGATGGCCTTGCCGCTGGAACCGCTGTCCCAGGTGCCCTCGAAGATGGAGCGGATGATGCCGATATAGAACACTTCCCACTTCCAGACCGGCAGCGCCACCGGCTGGATGCTGCCATCCGGCATCCGGCGGCACAGGCCGTATTCCCTGGCGCTGCCGGTAGGCTCAAAGGGGCTGCAGGCGTAGAACAGCTCGATATCCGGGCAGTCGGAGAAATCCAGCGGTTTCCCCGGCTCCTGCAGGCAGGCCCAGCGCAGCAGGATATGGCTGTTGGGCCGCACGGTGCGCAGGCCCCGGGCAAAAGCATTGATGGCCGCAGGCACACCGTAAACGGGGTTGGCCGCCACATAGCCCACCCGGTCGGTCAGATTCAGGATACCCGCCAGCATTCCCAGCAGGTAGTTGGCCTCATAGGTGCGGGGGTAATAGGTGCGCACCAGCGGATGGGGCGCGTTCAGGCAGCAGTTCAGGAACCGGGTCTTGGGGTGCTGGGCCGCTACCTTGAGGCAGGCGGGCCGCATCCGGATGCTGGTGGTGAACACCACGTCCGCGTTGTCGTGGGCCACCTCTTCCATGATCTGCTCCGCGTCCACCTCGGGGGAGACATTTTCCCGGTTGGTGATGATGAGCCGGTCCGGGAATTCCTTTTTCAGGGCCTCGATCCCCTTTTCGTGGCCCCGCACCCAGGCGCTATTTTTAGCATTGTACTCGTGCAGGAACACCACCTTGAGCTGGCTGGGCTTGCTGAAGATGTTCAGCTTGTTCAGCAGCGGCTCACTGCCGGGCTTTGGCTCCAGCGAAAGCTCCACGGCGTGGGGCTCCGTCAGGATCTTGATCTCATCCCACAGCTTGGCCAGGTTTTCCCGCACCTGGCTGGGAGTAGACTGGCAGGCATCCGAATACCGGTAGACCGAGAGGTACACCAGCAGCGCGTCGCCCGGGGTCAGCCCTAGGGCAGAGCCGCCCAGCGCATAGAACTGCTGGCTGAACATGGTATACAGGGCCGAGAAGTTCAGCCGGTCGTCATCCGACCATACCTCGCTGGCGGCCTTGCAGACCAGTGTCTGCAGCTTTGCATAGCCGCCCAGCCGGGAGAACTGGACATTGTTGATCTTGCTCAGCTTATAAAAATCGAGAAACTCGTAGTAGATCTTGTTTTCCAGCGTGTCGTTCCGGGCCGGAACAAGCCGGGTGACCGTGCCCGGAATGGTGACCGCCTCGTAGTATTTGAGGACAGACACCCGCTTGTTGCCCTCCTGCACATAGAACTTGTTCAGGTATTCGTAGGCAATGATGGGGGTGTGGATGCCCTCCTCCAGATGGGCCTCGCAGAGATTCGACCACTTGATGGCAAACTCGGTGTCCTCTTCCAGCAGGGGCATAAAGTTGGCCGCAAAGGCCGTGTGCCGCCCGCTGGTCTTGGTGCCCACAATGCTCTCGGCGGGGATATCCACCAGCCCCAGCGGCTCCTGGGCAACGATGTTCACCCCGTTCAGGATATCATCCAGCACCGCAAGGTACGGCGACTGGCCGCGCGCCACACAGGCACGGTAGGCACGCTGGCCCGCGCGCAGGGCGCTTCTATAATCTTCTATCATGGCCATAGCAGAACTCCCTTCTTCAATGGCTCCTGTTTTCCTTTCCCGGCCCGTGCCGCCGTGTATGCGGCACAGGTCTAAGGACAGTATAACATGAAATTCGGATTTATGGGAGACTTTCTCCGGCAAAGGTGTTGATTTACAGAAATTTTTCAGGTACGATAAATAGGAAACCATATTTGTGAGGTACATTTTCATGCAGACTGAACAGCTGCCCCGCCTGGAAGCGGGGGAATACCCCGGCGGCATCTGGTACTACGAGCCCCACACCTACCTGCCCTACCGCTATGTGTTGGGCCGGGTGGGCAGGCACCCGCTGGTGTGCATCGGCATCAACCCCAGCACCGCCCAGCCCGGCGCGCTGGACCCCACTCTGAAGAGCGTCGAGCGCCTGGCCAACGCCAACGGCTTCGACAGCTGGATCATGTTCAACGTCTACCCCCAGCGGGCCACCAACCCCAACGACATGGACAAAACGCCTGACCGCACCCTCTGCGACGAAAATCTCCGCTGGCTGCAGGCCGTGCTGGCCCAGACCGAGCCCACCATGTGGGCCGCATGGGGTACTCTTATTGAAAAGCGGGACTATCTGCCCGACCTGATGCGGGAGATGGTTGCCCTGACGCGGGAAAAGAACATCCCCTGGGTGACCTTCGGCCCCCGCAGCAAAAAGGGCCACCCCCACCATCCCCTCTACCTACGCAAGGACTCCACGCCGGAGCCTTTCGATGTGGAAAACTACCTCAACACCTGTTTTGAATGAATCTCTCAGGGAGGGAACAGCATGACACCGGAACGATATAAAAGACTGACAGACTGGCTCGAAGGACATCCCACCCTGCGGGAGAGCATCATCCTGCTCAACCGCTGGCTCCCCCTCGTGCCTTTCGTCTGCTATCCGGTGCTTCTGGTACTGCTCAACCTCCGGTGGTTCACGATGCTCACCATCGGACGGGGCGGCGGCGCTCTTGATTTTATGCAGGTCATTGCCCGGGCCATTCTCGTTCCGGGTCTGGCTTTCGGGCTGGGAACCATCCTGCGGGCGAGGCTCAACTTTCCCCGCCCTTATGAGCAGCCGGGCTTCGTGCCGCTGGTATCTAAGGAGACCCACGGCAATTCCTGCCCTTCCCGCCACGCACTCAGTGCCGCCGTCCTCGGGATGGTGTGGCTCTACTTCTACCCTGCCGTCGGCGTCGTGATGCTGGCCATCGCCGCCCTCATCTGTCTGCTGCGGGTGCTTTCTGGAGCGCACTTCGTCCGGGATGTGCTGGCAGGCGCAGCCTTCGGGCTTACGTTCGGCTTTGTGGGGATGTGGCTGCTGTGAGAAGCCTTTTGCAAAAAGCGCAAAAAAGTTTCAAATTTCTCTTGACAGAACCCCGGGGCTATGGTATTATACTTCTCGCAGCGTGCTTCGACTCACAGCTGCGAACCATATCAGAACCCAATGGGATAACAACGTGCGCCCGTAGCTCAGGTGGATAGAGCAACTGCCTTCTAAGCAGTGGGCCGGGGGTTCGAGTCCCTTCGGGCGCATTGATGTGGTGCCCATAGCGTAGTCGGTTAACGCGCCAGATTGTGGATCTGGAGACCGTGGGTTCGAGTCCCACAAGGCACCCTGCTAGGAATCAGACCGGAAGCCGAAAGGTTTCCGGTCTGATTTTTTGCTTTTCCGGCCCATTTTAACACGTATTTTCGTTGCTTTTCCGTTTTCTGCCGAAAAGTACAACTTTTTTTGAAATTGCGCTTGACAATTCCGGATTCCATGGTATAATAACTAACGTTCCGAGCCGAACGGCCCACGAACAAAACAGAATATGCGGATATGGCGGAATTGGCAGACGCGTTAGATTCA
>ENA-UOOA01002861-UOOA01002861.1-human-gut-metagenome-genome-assembly--contig:-P61old-NODE-2861-length-22991-cov-43.190094_pt1 | contig 22991 bp, 19 predicted proteins | sample MGYA00242467_ERZ724014 | MGnify/ENA metagenome assembly ERZ724014 | reverse complement strand
TCATAAAAGTCCCTCTTTCGGCTAATCTTTTTTATGATTATATTTTAGCCGGATTTTTTTAAAATATCAAGCATTTTTCGGCTAATCTATACTTTGATTATATTTTAGCCGGCTCACATTTTTATTCTTTCACATTGATTCTGTCATAAAAAAGAGAAGCAGTGATCTGCTTCCCTTCGTCTGTTGTATTTATTGTTTATTATCATACATCTGGGGCGGTACGTATCCGGCGCCGCTCATGCTCTTGTAGTAGTCAAACGCGCTTTTGGCATTTTTACGTCTCTGGCCGATTCCGGCACGTTCCCTGGCGAAATAGTTCTCGACCAGTTTCTTGTTCCGGGCTTCCTGTGCCTGTACGGACACGCTGAGTTCCGTCACCTTGGCAACCTTGGCCTGGAGTTCCCGGATCTGTGCTGCATAGCGCTGTCTGTTGCCCTCCAACTCCTTCGCCAGCTTCTCATACAGGATCTCGAAGCCTTCATCCAGGCGGACGACCTCATCGATCAGGCGCTGTTTCTCCTCCACGGCATCATCGAACAGGCTCATGTCCACTTTTTCCGCAGAAAAAATTTCTTCCTGACGCTTATTATATTCCCGGATCTTCTGCAGTACTTCCAGCTTCTTATCCAGACTTTCCGATAAAATGGTCAGCTGATTCTCCATCAGTCATTTCCTTTCTTGGCACCGGCCTTCATGACTTCTTTCCAGTTGTCGCGGATGGAGTGGAGATGTGTGTTAATCTCTTCGAGAATCTCCTTATCCTTTTTGACATTGGCTTCCACCAGCCGTCTCTCCAGATAGCTGTAAATATTATCGAAATCCTTGGAAACTTCGTATTTCATATCCAGTGTGGAATGCAGATATCCGATGATATTCTGCACCTTGCGGATATTCTCATGCGCTCTGGGAATGTCATTTTTCTCTACGGAAAGTTCTGCGATGTTACAGAACTTAATGGCTCCGTCGTAAAGCATAAGCGTCAGTTCTGCCGGAGATGCGGTCAGAACCTTGCTGTTATTATACTGTGCATACGCACTGGGTAATGCCATATCATGATCCTCCTAATAAGCTGGTCACCGCACTGGAATTGCTCTGCAGCTTTGCCAGAGCTGTCTCCATCTTGGAGAATTTAGAATACCATTTGTCCTCGTAATCGTTGAGTTTATCTTCCAGGTCTCTGATCTTAGATGTATAATCATCATAATCCGATTTCATCTTTTTGTCATCATAAAAATTACCGTAGGAGCGATAACCTTCTACCGATTTGGACAGATCACTCATTTTCGTATACAGATTCTTGAACAGTCCGGAGAAAAAGCTGACTACGGTATCCGGATCGCTGCTGATCATGCTCTTCAGCTTATCGGCATTGCCGGAAGTACTGGAATCATCTGCATCACCATCGATATGGTAGGCATTTTTCTCATTCTCCGCAGCGGTAAAGTAGCTGAGGGTCTCAATACCGAAATCACTGAGGTACATCTTCTTGCCGTTGACCTCCAGTCCGGAAGACATTACCTCCTTTAGAGTAGAGCTTACGGTAGACAGATTGCTGTCTCTGCGTAACAGTGCATCCTTGATCTTCTGCTCGTATTTCTCTACCTCGGAGTCGGACATAGCATCCTTCTCGTCATCGGTCAGCGGCTCATAGCCTTTCGCAGAATCTGCATTATACAGCTTATCCATCTCATTGATAATGGAATTGTAATCCTTCAGGAAACCCTTGATCATATCGTAGATGCCGTCTACGTCATCCTTAGTGGTCACCACGACGTTCTCAGCGGTCTCTTTCATGGCTGTAATGGTCAGACCGTTGATGGAGAATACATTGGTGTTGCTCTTGTACTCCGTACCATTCAGAGTGATCTTCGCATTCTGTGCATCGATCTTATTGGCACTTGCACTGTCCAGTCCCAGGCTCTTAAGTACGTTATTGCCGGTCTCATCGGATGCGGTAATGCTGAAATCATTGCCTTCTCCGGAATCCTTGGCACTGATATAGAATCTCTGCTGGGTCTCATCAAAGTTGGCATTCAGTCCGGCTTCTTTTAATTTGGTCAATACATCCGAGATAGTAGTATCCGCAGTGATCTCCAGTTCTACATTGGTATCACCGCTCTTGATATTTAATTTGGTGCCGGTGCTCAGATCCAGAGCAGTACCTTTATTATCCACACTCAGATCGGACAGCTTCGTCAGGGCATTAAGCTTGAAATCGTCCCCGTCTGCATCTGTCTTGGTTCTCAGAGAAGTCTTGCCGCCTGTCATATATGCAGTCTTGGCCAGCTGTGTGATCTTCAGGTTCTGCACGCCGTTCATGGCATTCTCACCGGTGATGATGCTGGCTGCGGTGCTGTCGGAGACGGATGTGGTCTTCTTCATATAAGCACTGGTAAAACGCATATTGTTGACGTATTTGGACTGCAGATTCTTCAGCTTGGTGTTCAGATCCTTCCATGCCGTAGTCTTCCACTCTAGCTTGGTCTGTGCCTTTTTCGCATCGTCTACTTTGGTCTGCTTTGCAGACACCAGCTGCTTTATAATGCTCTCTGTGTCCATACCGGAGATCAGTCCGGATAATCTCATTGTTGATGATGCCATATGGGTATCCTCCTATCTTATCTTTTCTCATCTACCAGGATACCGGCTAATTCCCACACTTTGGCGATCATGTCCAGGGTCTTCTCGGGAGGAAGTTCCTTGATCACTTTCTTGGTATCCTTATCTATGATCTTGATGGTTACGCGGTTGGTTGCCTCATGAATGCCGAAGACCGCTTCGGAATGAGACATCATGCTCTTGTTCAGCTTCTCTACCGCTTTCTTGATCTGCTCATTGGTCACATGCTGTTGCTGCTCCCCATTGGGATCGGCAGAGGTATTGCTCTGCTCCTTGCCCTGAGCATTCTCAACGACTGCTGTCGTCTGATCGATCTTGTCTATTGGCTTTACATTGGCAGGATTGTATTCAGAGGCGTTTTCCTCTGTGGTCACTTTTGTAGCTGCATTCTTGGCAGCGGCCGTATTCTGTGCCTGCACTGTCATGATACTGGAAATCGGTTCTATGGTCATAATGGTCACCTCCGTGTGATGAATAAGCGCCTTCCGTGGGCGCACGACCTTTGTTCTCTAAGCTTTTTATCGGTTACTTTTCTCGAAAAATTAATAGGAGCTGCAAAAATTTGCACCTCCTATGCCTAATTTCCTATTTTCCTATTTTATCTTCTGCCTACCCAAACAGGTTCTTCAGTGCTTCCATACCGTCAGCATCCACCGAAGCCCTGTTGGCTTCCTGGATCTGTAGGTATACTTCCTTGCGGTAAATGGGCACTTCCTTGGGAGCGGAGATGCCGATCTTGACCTGGTCGCCCTTCACTTCCAGGACGGTGATCTCGATGTCATTGTTGATGATGATCGCTTCGTTTTTCTTACGGGACAATGCCAGCATCTTACTCACCCGCCTTTCTGGATTTCAGGATATCGTAGATGGGGAATTTCACGGAATACTGATTTCCTTCGAGGATGATCTGACATGCCTTACGCTCTTCCACATTGATGACAAAGGGTCCCTGGAGGTTCACGGTCATCTTCGTAAGATCGGAAGGTACGGTCACGGTCACCATGACCAGAATGTTCTCCGGGGTGAGTGTTCCTACACCGGTGAGCAGCTCATCATCCACCTCGGGATCATAGTCCGGGGTGACCAGCAAAGGATCCATGACCGGCATGGCAAAGCTGGGTTCTTCGATGGACTGCAGATAACGGATACCGGCACTGCTGCCCTTCTCCTCATCATGCAGCATGGTAAAATGCTTCAGCTCCGGGAATCCGATGATTCCTTTATCAAATGTGATGATCTTGTTATCCGCAATCTCTACTTCCCCAAAATTTTTCGTCTGAATCTTCATAGAATACCTATGCCTTTCCGTACCTGCAAGCTTCCAGGTACTTCCGTATTTTTTACACTATCCTCTTAGATAAAGTTCAAAAGCGTGGTCTGCATGACTTTACCGGTAGCCATCAGTGCAGCTTCGTAGGTCATCTCCGCACTCTTTAAGTTAATAGCGGTCTCTGTCACATCAATATCTTCGTTTTCGCTCTTTAATGTCTCAAAGGTAGTCTTCTGGCTCTTCATACGGTTCTCGATCAGCTCCAGCTTGCTGCTTCTGGTACCGCAGTTGGTGATGCACAGGTTGGCATCATCGAGATATCCCTGGAAGGTGGTAATGCTGCTCTCGAACAGCTTCTGGCACTTATCCTTGGACAGAGTCAGTGCTTTTTCCACGGCTTCCATCTGTTTTTTCAGAATATCCGCATCGCCGCCGGTAGCATTTTCCTGCAGGCCTTCGATCTTGGTCTTCACTGTCTCCAAATCCAGCACATCCTGCATCGCCTGTACCAGGTCATCCACGGTACGGCCGATTCCGTGCTGGAAGCACTCATCTGCAGTGGAATTTACACGGATGGTCTGATTGAAGCCTACATCATATTCGATCACCTGTCTGTCCTCATCATCCTGTGTATATTTCTCATTATATTTTATTGTCTTGCCATCCACGGTGGCATCACACTTGAAGTAATGCTCCGGCCGCAGATCTCCCTTCACCCAGTGATTCTTCTGATAGGTTACCTGAATCTCACCCTCATTTTTACCGGAAGTGGCAGGATCATCCTTGCAATCCATCAGGGTCTTGTAGCGTTTCTCGCCCAGGAGCAGCTCTCCGGTCTCCGGTACATACACGATAGCATCAGGGTTACCGGCTACCTTGCTGTAGGGATCCGCGGTAGAGGAAATTTCCTCAATGGCCGGCTGGTGGGTATTCTGATCCGGCCATGTTACCTCCTGATAGCTGCCATCCGCCTGTTTCTCCTGAAAAGAAATGGAGGGAGTGCCGTTCTTTTTACAGTCATTATAGGACAGCTGAATACGATATACCTCCGTGGCCTTGACATCCTGTTCTGATATCTTATCAAAGCCCGCATCTTTATAATTCGCTGCGGTGATATCCAGCAGTTTACCGGTATTTACCTTGGTCAGCTTAGTGATGGAGCTGTTGCCCAGCTGCTCGGTGATATTGTATTCCGTGTTGTATTCCTTATCAAAGCTTAAGGAAGTATCGGTACGATATCCGGTAAACACATAGCGTCCGGCGTAGTCGGCATCGCCGGTGCTGTAGACTTCATCTCCAAGGGCTTTCAGCTGTTCGAGAATGATCTGGCGGTCTTCTGCCTTCAGGTCTCCATTGGAGCCTTTCGTAGACTGGTTGATCATGCTTGTGATGATCTCTGTCAGATTCTTCAATGCATCTTCCGTCACGTCCAGCCAGCTCTCCGCATCGGGGATATTCTTGCTGTAATACTGGGTCACTTCCGTAACATTACTGCGCAGACGCAGGGCACGGATGGATACCACCGGGTCATCGGAAGGGCGGTTCACCTTCTTCTGGGTGGACATCTGTGTGCTCAGCTTATCCTGATATACTTTGTTCGTATTGATATTGGACAGATTATTACGTTGCATGATCTTGTTCGTAATTCTCATTTTGATCCTTGTCCTTTCTCTCTATAGAATTCCATACGATTTTCATACTAGACTCCGGTCTCCAGAATCAGTCTGTCATAGATCTCCGTCAGGGTCTGGATCATCTTGGAAGCCAGATTGTATCCGTTCTGGTATTTCACCAGGTTCACCGCTTCTTCATCCTCATCGACACCGGAGATGGAGATTCTCTGATTATCGATAGTAGCGGAGATATCCTTAAAGCTTGCATAAAAGGTATTCGCTCTGGAAGCGTTCAATGCCACATCCGACAGAATACACTGTAAAAATTCAGAAGCATTACATCCTCGGAAACTCATCTTCGTCTTATCTGTGGCAAGATTCTTCAGATCGTTCAACAGGTCGTTCTGTTCCACACCGTCCGCGGCATCCTTACGGTTCGCCATCAGTCCGGGATCCTGTTCGATAGCCTCCAGAATGTCGAAATTCTTCGCGGTCAGACGATAGTAACTATCGTCGTTGACCTTTACCGTCATTTTGCTGGCCTTTTTTTCCTGCTTGTCATATCGCTTTGCAGCGTCATCCAGCAGGAACTGCTCACCGCCGGTAGCTTTATTACCGGTGAACATCTTCACGCCGGGATCCCCGTTTCCGCTGTAACCGGAAGTCAGAATATCGTTGAATTTCTGAGAAAAGGTACGGATCCACTCATTCATCTGGTTCATGTAATAAGGGATGCCCTGATAGGACAGGTCGGTACCGATCTCTGCCTTTTTCCCTACACGGTCATTGGTAATTCCCCGGGGATTCTTCTCACTGTCCGATAAGGTAAAAGTATACGTATAAGTGGCGTTGCCGTTCGCATCATATTCGCAGGTATATTCCCAGGAATCATAATAGAATTCCTGATTGCCCAGATCGATGATACCGCCCTGATCCGACAGATTACATTTATTCAGGTCCTGCAGATAAGCCTTGGTTACTTTTACGGTTACGGTATCGTGGGTCTTGCCGTCTGCCGTGGTCGTCGTGCCGGTGGCGGTCACCTGTCCGGTGAAATTCTCGCCGTTGTTACCGTCACGCATCTGGATCAGTCCCGCCAGATCACCGCCCATGGATGCATTGTACAGGTTGAACTTCTGCCCGTCCGCCCAGTAGACTTCATAGAGACCGTCGATATCGGTCTGGTTTACTTTCTCATAGGAGGTTCTTGCCACACATTCGAGACCGTTGTAATCACTGCCGTCTACCAGCATCTGGCCTCCGGCGATCTTGACCATGTATCTGTTGGCTCCAGTCTCACGGTTCTCGTTGTTGGCATCGATGATCGGAGTCTCCTTGACTTCCACATCCACGATCTTGGATAATTCATCGATCAGCAGGGTTCTGCGGTCACGCAGCTCATTGGCCTTTGTTCCAGCCAGTTCAATGGTGTTGATCTGTTTATTCAGGGAGGCGATCTCACCGGCAAGGGAATTGATCTGATCCACCTTCAGTTTGATCTCTTGGTTGATATCCTTCTGTACTTTTTCCAGATTGCCCGCCATACCGTTGAAATACTCTGTCAAAGCTCCGGCATAGCCTACGAACTGGGATTTGGCTGTGGCACTGTTGGGATCTTTTAAAAGAGCCTGCATACCGGTGATCATCAGCTGATCGAAGATAGTCTTGAATCCGGTACTCTTGCCGTCATCATCAAAATACGTCTCCAGCTGCTGCATGTAATACTGCTTCATATCGTATTCGCCCAGCTGTGCATTGTTATCCCAGAATCTTCCGTCATAGAATTCATCCCGGATACGCTCAATGGCCAGTGTCTCTACACCGGCACCGGCACAGCCGTAGGTCTGGAATACACGCAGGGCATTGGATGCCTGCTGTGTTACCTGCTGTCTGCTGTAGCCTTCCGTCTGTACATTGGCGATATTATTGGAAGTGGTATTCATGGCAGCATTACTGGCCAGAAGTCCCGTATATGCAATATTTAATCCAAAAAACTGTGAGGGCATAACTTACCTCCTATTTCTTACACATTACACACCCAGCGTGGAAAGAATGTGTTCCAACATTTCACTGATCACGTTGATATAACGGCTGGATGCGTTGTATGCGTTCTGGAACTTGATCATATTGGACAGTTCCTCGTCCGTGGATACACCGATAACCTGTTCTCTGGCGCTCTGTGTAGCTTCCACGGTGCTGACCTGATTCTCATAAATACTCCGGAATACATAGCCGGAATTGGATACCTGCGATACCAGGTCGGTATAATAATCTACAAAAGTAGTCTTTTTCTGTACATTAGGATTCAGCGTGTAGGCTTCCTCGGTAAATGCCGCTTTCAAAGCATCTGCGGTCTCCTTATCCTCGGAACCGTCTGCCAAACGGAATCCAAGCTTGGAAGGCTCCTTCGTCAGCGCCGGATTTACCTGAAGATTGCCGATGGTATACAGGCTCTCAGGGCTGTCCGGATCTTCTTTCTTCATGACCCAGTAGTCCTTAAGTGATCCGTCCGCTTCCTTCACACTTACTTTCTCATACCCATCCGTTGTAACCTTGGTGAACAGCTGGATGGGGCTGCCATCCTCCATGCGCATGTAACCGTCCGGGTCTACCGTGCAGTAACGGGCATTTTCTAATTTAGTGCCGTCTGCCAACTCCAGATCTCCGGTCTGTACTCCTGCAGCCTTCGCCAGAATATCGTTCACCTTCGTCACCACGTTGTGGATCATCTGGTCGAATTCTGCCTGGATGTTCATGACAACGGACTGGGATACCCCGTCATATTTTCCTTCGGCCAGATCCGTGTAATTGGCTCTGTGATCTCCTCTTGCCAGAAGCATGGCTTTCAGTCCGCCGACATCTGTGTTCAGGTCGGAAGAAATCTCCACGGAGAGATCAAATACCTCTGCGCCGTCAATATTATAATCTCTGGTGCCGTCAGCTCTGACGGTGTAGGTGGCATCCTGCGGCCAGAACGGAGTGTAGAAGCCGGTGGCTTCATCCGTCTTCAGAGCGATCTCATAACAGGTTCCGTCCTTTACGAAATCCACGCCCTCGATCTGTACGGATACACTGCCGTATCGATCTTCGGAAAAGGTCATGTTGGTCAGCTCTGCCAGTTCATCCAGAATCTGATTTCTCGCGTCTCTCAGGTCGTTGGCATGTTCAATGCCGCCACTCTCAATGGCACGGATCTGATCGTTCAGCGTTAATAACTGGTTGCCGTATTTATTGATCTTATCTACATTCTGCTTAATCTGTGTGTTCAGGTTGTTCTGGTAGGAGCTCAATCCGCTGTATACTGCTCCGGCTCTCTGTACGAATTCCGCCGCTCTCTGCACCAGCATGCCCTGTGTTACAGAACTGCTGGGATCCTTGGAAAGCTCCTGAATAGCGGTCCAGAAGTCTGTCATGGTGGTCTGGAATGCCTCGCCGTTCAATTCTCCCAGCTGGCTCTCTACCTCTTCCATGACTTCTGTGGACACTTCATAGAACATACTACGTCCGGATTCCTTGCGGTATGTCTTGTCCAGGAAATAATCTCTGACCTGTTTTACGCGGGAATATGTGACACCCAGACCTGTCTGTTTGTTGGAAATAGACTTAGGGTCTGTCGATAATGTGACATAAGCTCTGTTAGACTGCTGTACCTGTTGTCTGGTATAGCCGGTGGTGTCCACATTAGAAAGATTATGCGCTGTGGTATTCAGCGCATTCTGACTTGTCTGTAATCCGGACGAACCTATATATAAACTACCCATTAATGGCATAAACTTTCACCTCTGTATCAGGGGATCCTCAGATCCCCGGGATCCGGTCTTACTGCTTGGCATCGAATCCATGGTCAATGACCCCCATGGTATTGCCTGCATTGTAAGCTCCCCGGTTGTAATTCGCTGTCTCGGGTGCAGCCTTGGATGCCTGGAGGAGATTCATCTCGAATTCCACCATCTCCAGCGCGCTGTTTAACAGTTCACTGTTCTGCTCGTTCACGCGCTTCAGTCCCCGGACCGCTGCCTGTAATCTGTCGTGGGAATCCGCCAGTGCCTGCTGTTCCGCAGGCCGTGCAGATAACATAGTGATCAGATTCGGCAATTTCAAGTCGTTAACATCCCTGTTCAATACATCGGCTATGTCCGCAGTCACTCCCGCTCTCTGCTTGTCCAGATTGTGGATCCTGCTGACCAGCTCCTGCTCCTCGTCCGTGATCTTTTGTAACTCTGCAAGATCACCGCCTGCAATAATCGGTGTCTTGCGCTGTGATAACTGAAGCAGAGCTTCGTACTCCGTACTCTCTCTGTCCAGTACATCTATCAGGTTTTCCATTAAACTAGCCAAGGAACTACCTCATTTCTTCCTGCTTTTGAAGCAGCTTCTCCGCAAAGCTTGCATTATCCACTCCATAAGTACCGTTCTGGATTCTTGCTTTAATGGGAGCCGTTAACTCTTCCCTGATGTCAGGTGCTGCTGCCACTGCTGCCTTAGCGGTCTGGAAATCCTTGCCCTGGCTGCTGATCTGCAGTCTGTCCGTGTGTGACGCTGTCTGAGTCTTCTGAGTTCTGCTGACCTTCTGTGACTGATACAGCTGCTGTACCTGTGTATACGCTTCAATACGCATATCGACTCCTCCTTCCCGAATGTGATTCGTGTTTCACAATATGTATCGGACTAAATTGCAATTACTTTATAGTTCCCGCAAAAAAATGTAACGATCCCATGTCTGTGACATTCGGATCGTTACCTCAGATTTTTTAATATGCGTTCTCTTTGCAAAGTTCTCTGTCCACCTGTTGTACGCGGTAAATCTTATCATCTACCGTCACAGAGACCACAGTATCATCATGAGCATACAGTCCCTCTTCCACATAAGAGAATTTTTCCGGGATCCTGCCCTCCTCCAGGATCCGGATCAGTGCTTCTACCCTTGGTCCATGTAGCGGATTGCATTCTCCGATACAGGTGATCTCATCCTTCAGTACACAGTCCATGGATTCCGTGCTGACACCGTCAAAGGACAATATCATGATATCTCCTGCCGCCAGGTCACTGCCCACGGTTCTGCCCGCTGCGCGGATGGCTTCCATGGCTCCGAAGGCTTCATTATCGTTCTCACAATAGACCACGTTGATATTGTCATATTTTTTCAGAAAAGCCTCCATGACCTCCTTGCCTTTGGCCTGGGTGAATTCTCCAGATACCTGGTCCAACAGATCCCAACCGTATTTTGCCACGCCCTGTTCCAGTCCCCTGGTCCGTCCGATCTGGGCAGAAGCACCGATGTTTCCCTGAATATTTACGATATGAATATCCTGTGGGGCAATTCCCTTGTTAACAGAAAAGGAATTCAGCCACTCTGACATTTTCAGGCCCTCCAATTCAAAATCAGACCCTACAAAGCAGGTAAACAGACTGTCATCCTCCACATCCACCTTCCGGTCCACGATGATCACCGGGATCCCGGCATCCTTCGCCTCTCTGAGCACCGTATCCCAACCGGTCTCCGTCACCGGTGCCAGCACGATATAATCTACCTCCTGCTGGATAAATGTGCGGATAGCCCGGATCTGATTGGCCTGCTTCTGCTGCCCATCCTCAAAGATCAGATCATACCCTGCCTCCTTTGTAAAAGTGCTTTTCATGGACTCCGTGTTGGCACTGCGCCAGTCGGATTCCGCTCCCAGCTGGGAAAAGCCAACAACGATACGATCCATCTGTATCTCTTCCGATGTCACCGTGTCATCCGCAGTACTTCGTCTGCTGCCACATCCGGCCAGTATCATTCCCAGCCCCAGCAACAGACCTATCATCCATCGTCTTCCTGTTCTGCATTTTTTCATATCTGTAATGTCATCCTGTTCTGTCATTCTTCCCACCCGGAAACCACTCTGTCATTCTCTCATTTTCCATCAGGTTCTTTCTCTGTGTGAAAATACGCCACAGAGTTCTCCAGTTCCCCGGAGATCTGTTTCATTTTATCACAGTTTGCGCCCACTGTCTGTATCTGTGTCAGAATTTCCTCAATGTTTGCATTCACCTGCTGATTGTTGGCAGCATTTTCCTCACTGATAGCACTGAGGCTACCGATATTGCCCAGAATATCCTCTTTCTGCTGTGACAGACGTCCGGTCTCTCCGGCGATCTTGCGAATCTCTTCCGCAGAATGTCTGATACTTTGCTCTAACTGCTGATACTGCTCTCTGGTTGCAATAATGTGATCCTGTTCCTCCCGGATGATATCCTTTACCACATCCGCCTGTTCCACAGTCTCACCGGATTTCTCCATAATGCCCTGGGCCAGATTTTTGATCTGCTCGGCACCGGCAGCGCTCTGCTCCGACAGTTTGCGGATCTCTTCCGCCACCACGGCAAAGCCTCTGCCCGCCTCTCCGGCTCTGGCGGCCTCGATGGAGGCATTCAGACTTAACAGATTGGTCTGTCCGGAAATGGAGAAGATCAGAGCTACCGCCTCATCGATCTTTTCGATATAATCGTTGGTCTCATGAATCTTCGCTGTAATGGTATTCACGGATTCCACAGAACGATTGCTGCCGGTCATGATCTTTTCCATGCCTTCCCCCGCCTTTTTGCTGTTGTCCTGTATTTCTTCCGAATCCTTCTGCAGCTGTCCGGCACTGACACTGATGTCATTGACCGCCTCTCCGATCTCATCCATACGGTCACTGATATTCTGCACATTTTCCGCCATTTCCTCCGCTGCGGAAGACAGCTGCTCCATCGCCTGACTGATCTGTCCAGCCTGTTCTGTGGTGGCATCGCTTCCCTCTGCCACCTGCCGTACACTGTTTAGAAGTTCTCCGGATACCTCCTGTACACCGCCGATGACCTGTGCCAGATTCCGCTGCATCTGTGAGGTATTCCGTAACAGATTACGGATCTCCCGGACAATACTGTCGGATTCTTTTCTGGCACTCAGATCACCTTCCGCCAGGGCATCCACCCTGCTGCCGGTCTCTTTCATCTTGCTCGACAGTGCTCTGCTCAGGAAAAAGCAGATAACACCAAACAGGATCACCATGCCCACTGCGCAGACCAGGAATACAACCTTGATCTCCCACAGGGCATCGGTGATCTCATTTTTCCGTTCCGCTGCAAAGGCCACCGCAGTGATGCGTCCGTCATTCATGATCGGGATATAATAACCATAATAAGTATTTCCCTCAATCACTACATTTTTATCATAATATCCCTCCGTCCCACCGGCGGACACAAGATCCTGATCCATGGGGATTTCACGGATACGATAGTCATTTTCATTTTTAATGGATGTGGTAGCCGGAATGCCGTCTGCAAGAATGGCCATCTCCAGGTCTTCTTCCTTCAGACTGTCCAGGTACTCATAATAACCGCTGGCATTCATTGCCGTGATCTCATTTTCCTTACAGTATTTTGCCAGATTATCCGCAGTTACATGCAGTGTGGTCTGCACACTGCCTTCCAGATTCGTTCTGGTCAGACGTAAAGATGTGGTACTGAGGATCACTGTTGCCAAAACTACCGGTGCCAGTGCCAGCAGCATCAACAACAGGAACAGGCTGCATCCCTGCTTTTTCAGAGTTTTCTGCTTTTTTACCTTCGTTTTTTTCATAACTTCTACCCCCTGATATTCGGTGGATTCCTTTTACTAGCGGAAAAAGAGTGTGACTGCACACCAGCCACGCTCTTTCCGCTCCTCCCTATTTTCAGCTGCTTTTATTTGTTCTGCAGCATTTTCTTTTTTCTTGCGATGACCACACTCTGTACTACCAGGAACAGACACAGCATAGCTGCAATGGTGATACCGGTCCACCATGCCTGATCCAGACCTGCACTGGATACGATGTTCTGGATGGTGCTTAAGGACAATACGCCGAAGAAGGTTCCGATGATATTACCAACACCGCCTGTCAACATTGTACCGCCAATGATAGAGGATGCAATGGCATTCATCTCCATGCCTGTCGCATGAGAAGCCGAACCGCTTCCTACATGCAGGAAGTATACATAGCCACCGATGCCTGCCAACAGTCCGCAGAGCAGATGGGACAGGAACTTCGTTCTCTTAACATTGATGCCCAGCATCAGTGCACTCTGGTTGTTGCCGCCCACAGCATAGAAACTGCGGCCCATCTTCGTCCAGCGGAGCATGACAAACATCACTATGACTACCATCAGTGCTACTATCACACCGATTTCCACATAGGCATTTACATAATTTCCCAGCTTGTTCACAGATCCCATCCCCGGAACGAACACACGTGTCTCCTTCAGTGCAGTGAAGTTTTCATTCGCCACATTGAAGGGCTTAGTATTTACGATGGTGGTCATGCCTCTGGCAAAGAACATCCCGGCCAGTGTCACGATAAAGGGCTGGATATCCAGGTACGCTACCAGGAAGCCCTGTACGATACCGAAGGCAAGGCCGATAGCAACGGCGATCAGCATAGAAATGAATACATTGCCTCCGCCAAAGTCCAGGTATACCGCACAGCTCATACTGACCAGTGCTACCACGCCACCGACGGAGATATCGATTCCACCAGTGATCATGACTAAGCTCATACCGCAGGAAAGTATGATCAGAGCTGCGTTGGCGTTCAGGATATTGAAAAACGTCTGTGGCTTTAAAAAGCCTTTTCCCTGGAACACGATAGCTCCGATATACATTGCAAAAAATACTACAATTGTGATGGTCAGCAGCAGATTGGTATCTGTCATATTTTTTAACTTCTTACTCATTTCAGCCAACCTCCTTTACGGTCTTACTCTGCTTCAGCTTCTTGCCAACAGCGGACAGCCACTCTCTTACCTTTGGCGTGCTTAATACCACCAACAGGATAACTACCACTGCTTTGTAAGCGGGAAGCGCATCCGACTGTACGTCAAATTTGTATAAGGTGGTGGTCAGGAACTGAATAACATAGGCACCCAGGATTGACGCTGCCATGTTGAACTTACCACCGCTTAAGGAGTTGCCGCCCAGTGCTACTGCCAGAATTGCATCCATCTCGATGTCCTTTGCGATCACAGAGTAGTTGATGGAGGACAGACGGCTTACCTTGATCAGTGCCGCTACCGCCACACACAGTCCTAAGATCACGAAGGTCAGGAACTTAATAAATGTGGGATTCAGTCCATTTAATTTTGAGGAATTTTCATTGATACCAACGGACTGGGTGTAAAGCCCCAGTGTCGTGAACTTCAGTACCAGGAAGATCACCAGTACGCACACTGCCGCAATGAAAAACGGTGTGGGAATGGGGATTCCGGGAATAAATCCGCCGAAATAACTGAAGGTCGGATCACTTACAATAGGAAGTTCGTTGTTGTTGATCCATGCAGCGATGGAACGGCCTGCCGTATAGAGGATCAGCGTCGCTACCATGGGCTGGATCTTGAAATACGCTACCAGCACACCGTTAAATGCGCCGAAGAGCATTGCCACCACACAGGCGATCAGAAAAGCTACGATAATGGGAGCCTGTAAGGTATCGGGTCTGGAATTGGTACCGCACAGTACCCGCAGGATCACACTGCCTGCAATAGCGATGGCCGCGCCCACACTGATATCCTGTCCGCCGGATGCGGCAGTGACCAGTGTCATGCCGATAGCCAGGATTGCCAGTTCGGAACCGTAGTCTAAGATTGTCATCAGATAGCCGGACAATACCGGATCTCCTGCGCTGTTATATCCCAGTGTGATCTTGAAAAAGCTGGGATCCGCGATCAGATTGAATACTGCCAGAATGATCAGGGCTGCAATGGGAATGAAGATTTGCTGCCGGAACAATCCGCTGAGGAAATTTTTATTCTGTTTTTCCAGTGTTTTTTCCTTACTCATGTTTACTCTCACCTCCGGCAATCGTACTCATAATCTTGGTCTGGGTCAGATCCTCCCCGGACAGCTCTCCTACCACCCTGCGGTCTCTCATGACTATCAGCCGGGAACAGGTACGGAGCATCTCGTCGGTCTCAGAAGAAATGAAGGTCACGCTCATGCCTTCACCTGCCAGCTTCAGTACCAGCTTCTGGATATCCACCTTGGTGCCGACATCGATACCTCTCGTAGGCTCATCCAGGATCAGATATTCCGGATGGGTCAGAAGCCACCTGGCTAGAATTACCTTCTGCTGATTACCACCGGACAGTGACTTGATGGGAGTCTCGGCGGATGCAGTCTTAATATCCAACAGTTTGATGTATTCGTCTGCAAATTTATTAGCTTCCGCCCGGGAGATCGGTCGGAAGAATCCACGAAGCACCTGTAGTGCCAGGATAATATTCTCTCTTACGGACAAGTCACCTACGATACCGTCCCGCTTACGATCCTCCGGCAGATAACCAATGCCATGACGCATAGCATCCAGAGGCTTAGTGATCTTCACCTGTCTGCCATTCTTTTTCACTGTACCGCCAATGATACGGTCGGCACCGAAAATAGCACGGACACATTCGCTTCGGCCGGATCCCAGCAATCCGGTAAATCCGTTGACCTCACCCTTTTTGATATAGAAATCAAAAGGCTTGATCCCGGCGTCACTGCACAGATCCTTGGTCTCGAATAGGGGCTCTGTGCTTTCCGCTTTCTGATCTGCTTTCTGTTCACCCTTGATGTCGGACAGGTCATCCAGCTCCTTGCCGAGCATCTTGGATACCAGCTGTACTCTGGGCAAGTCCTTGATGGCATATTCGCCTACCAGTCCGCCATCCCGCAGGACAGTGATCTTGTCACACACTTCATATACCTGATCCAGGAAATGAGTTACGAAGATAATACCCACGCCTCTGGCCTTCAGATCACGCATCAGACCGAAAAGCTTTTCTACTTCCTGCTCATCCAGAGAGGAGGTCGGCTCATCCAGGATCAGTACTTTACAATCCATATCTACAGCTCTGGCGATGGCCACCATCTGCTGTACAGCGATAGAGCAGCTTGCCAGCTGTTGGGACGCTTTCGCAGGGATATCCAGATTCTGTAAAATCTTATCTGCGTCCTCATTCATTTTCTTCCAGTTCTGATAGATTTTGTTGGAACGTCCTATGTACATATTCTCTGCCACGGACAGATTCGGACAGAGTGTGATCTCCTGATATACAGTACTGATGCCCAGCTTCTGTGCCTCCTGCGGAGAGTGAATGGACACGGCCTTGTCTTTGCCGTCGATGAAGATCTGTCCTTCATCCTTGCTATAGACACCTGTCAGCACCTTGATCAGGGTTGACTTTCCGGCACCGTTTTCTCCCATCAATGCATGGATCTCACCTTTGTTCAGATGAAAATCCACACCCTTCAGAGCTCGTACACCGGGAAAGCTTTTGTGAATATTTCTCATTTCCAATACTTTGTTATTGTCCAAAAGTTTCACCCCTTAATCTTCTTTGATCTTTGATAAAAGAAGCGCGGAGCTAGCATGCGCCGCGCTTCTGGTCATTTACGTCAGACTAGATACCGTAGTTGTCTACATCTTCCTGAGTAATGGTGGTCGCATCGAAGCCCTTCTCGTCCATGATGATGGTCTTCTCGGAGATGGTCTCACCGTTCTCCAGCTTTTTGATGATCTCATCAATATAGGAAGCCTGGAAAGGATTGCACTGTCCATCGTAGTTCCAGTTGCCTGCCTTCAGTTCTTCCAGAGCCCACTTGTTGCAGTCAAAGCCCATAACGATAACGTCTTTACCAACGCCGTGGGAGATATTAGCCTTATCCAGAGCTGCTACAGCACCCTTAGCCATATCATCGTTCTCAGCGTAGATTACGTTGAAAGGAGTACCTGCGTCGATTACGGACTGTACGATCTGCTGTGCTTTCTCTGCGTTCCACTCAGCGGTCTGCTGTGTTACCAGATTGAATCCGTCGTTTGCTGCTGCGTCATCCAGAGCACCGGTACGTCCCTGCTGTGCTGCGGAACCCATAACACCCTGTAAGTGGATAATGTTGTATTCACTTAAGTTCTGGCTCTTTAACCAGTCAACTGCGGTCTGGCCTTCCTTTGCCATATCGGATACGATGGATGCCTCGTACAGGCTCTCATCTGCATCAATGGTACGGTCGAAGAGGATAACTCTGATACCTGCATCCTGTGCGTCCTTCAATACGGAATCCCAGCCGGCAGTATCTGCTGCGGACAGAAGCAGGTAGTCAACGCCATCCTGGATGAACTTCTGTGCTGCGGTGATCTGCTCGTCGTTCTTTAAGCTGTATGCGAAGGATGCTTCGTAGCCGTTTGCCTCAGTGAAAGTATTCTTCATATCTTTATCATTTGCAGTACGATAACCGGACTCGTTAGGGTCATTGTTGATGATACCGACCTTGATCAGATCTCCGGATGCATCCGTGCTTGTAGCTCCGGCGCTTGCGGTGTCCGTAGCTGCACTTCCGGTAGCTGCGCTGCTGCCCGCATCAGAAGAGCCGCATGCTACCAGACTAAATACCATGGTTGCTGCCATTACTGCTGCTAAAATTTTCTTTTTCATTGTGTAACCTCCCAATTTTTTTGTTGTTCAAAGAACTATTTCTTTGATGATCCTATTTTATCGTGAAAAAAAGCAAAAAACCATGAAGATACCTCTCGGAAAAGTTGGAATTTTTATGGCAAAAAAGAACCACCCTCGTAAACGGTTGAATATTTTACGATGATGGTTTATTTTTCTCACAAAGTATATTCCGGCAGCCGTACCGTCACGCAGGTTCCCTCGCCATAGGTACTGGTAATGGTGATCCCATATTTTTCCCCGAAGTTCAAACGGATCCGTTCATTTACATTATAAAGTCCGTAGATTTCCGTCTCACAGGCATTTCGATTGCGGATGCCCTCCCGTACCTGTCCCAGGCGTTCCGGTGTCATGCCCCTGCCATTGTCGGTGATCCGCAGGATACAGTCACTGTCCTCCATTTCCCCATCAATGCGGATCATACCCTTTCCCCGTTTGTTCTTAATGCCGTGGTACAGCGCATTTTCCACCAGCGGCTGCAATGTGATCTTGGGTATCCGGCTGGAGTACAGTTCTTCCGGCACGCAGATTTCATATTGGAGAATATCCTGATAGCGCATCTGCTGGATTTCCAGATAGCTGCGCACATGCTGAAGCTCTTCCCTGACATCCAGAATATCCTGTCCCTGATTTAATGAAATGCGGAAGAAATCGGACAGACTGCCTACCATACTCACAACCTTTTTCTGTTCACCGGCCTCCGCCAGCCATACGATGGCATCCAGCGTATTATATAGAAAATGAGGATTGATCTGGGACTGCAGCAGTTCAAATTCCGCCTTGCGCAGGCGCACCTGCTCGGTCTTCACCTGCTCCAGCAGTTCATTGATCTTGTCGATCATGGTATTCATAGAATCGCTGAGCACCCGGGCCTCCAATCCGCCGGTCACATCCGATCGTACCGTCAGATCCCCTTTCGCCACCTGATCTGTCACCTGGGTCAGTCGTCTGATAGGTCTTGTAATACTCAGCGGAATATAATAGGATAAAAATAAACACAACATCAGGATCAATGCAAAAGCGATCACAGAAAACCGGATCATATTCACAAAAAAGTCCTGATACTGCTGTCTGCTCTCCTGGATCCCACGGATCTCATAATAGATGTATCGTGACATCGTGTCTCCTACCAGAGATGTCACGATCTGTACATCATTTTCCCAGATTTCTATATTATCTTCGTAACGGTTACCCTCACGGATATTGTCCTCGATCCTTCCAATATAGGTTCCCAGGTTATTCAGATATTTCTTTACGCTGGTCAGGCGCTTGCGATTCTCCTGTGATTCAGTTAATTCCTCCAGTCCTGCCACGATCTCATCTGCTTCCTCCAGCATGGCATGGAGACTGGATTCCTCCAGCGTCTTGTTGCCCACAATGAGGAGATAGGTCTCATAATCAAAATCCTTTTGGAAATCCAGGCTGAACTGACTGGCCATAACAGAGGAATTGACCATGTCCTCATATCTGCGATTGTTATTCCACAGATTATAGAAACAGAAGATCAGAAACAATACAAAAGGCACTAAAAGGCAAAGATAAGAATATCTTATCTTTGCCACAAGCGTAGAATGATCGTAAATTTCTTTTAACCTTTTTCTCATAAGAAGTCCTTTCCGCGATCGTGGCTATTTGATGCCGCCCCGATACTGGGTAGGTGTCATCCCCTGGGTCTTTTTGAACAGATAGGAAAAATAATGAGGGTCCTTGTACCCTACCTCCTGACTGATCAGGCTGCTGCGTTTGCCGGTGCAGCGCAATAATTCCTTTGCTTTGTTCATACGGTAATCCGTCAGATATTTAATGAAACTCATCCCTGTCTGCTGACTGAAGATCATGCTCAGATGATTCGGTGAGAAATTCACGTGGGATGCCAGCAGATTCAATGACAGCTCCTCTTCTGCATAGTTTTCCTCTATATATTTCATCACCTGCTCCACCACATCGTCATAGCGGCTGCTGGCTGCTCTGTCTCTTGCTTCCAGCGCTTTGTCCAGGATCCGTATAATATACTGTATAGCACTGTCGCTGTCCTGCTGCGTCTTCTCATCCTGGCTCGGAGTCTCCGGATCCTGCGTATCTGTTGACAGGCTTTCCAGGAAATCCGCCACGCAGAAATAGGCATCCATCGTGATGTACTGCCTGAAAATATTGGACTGCAGTGCTTTGTTGCTCAGATCCCGGAAAAATTCTTCTACGAAATAAACGACCTCTTCTCTGTCTCCCTGCTTTAAGAATTCCTGGATCCTGGTCCGATCGATCTGTTTGGGATTGACTTGCTTGATATCAAAGTGCTCTTCTTCCGTTCCCTGTGCCAGATACCCGCCATCCAGGATGCGGCTGTCCTGCACCAGATACCTGTGAGCAAAAGCATGACTGGCCTGTTCAAAGGAGGCCGGAAGCTCCCGCAGACGGTTCACCGGTCTGCCAATGCCTCCGAAATAGCGGACGTGCTCATACTTTTCCATAATATCTTTGATCTTCTCAATATATTCCTGCTGCTGAAGCTGTAACTGTTCTTCAGATTCCGCCTTTAGCAGAAATGCTTTGCCCTCCAGGTTACGGTCAAATGATACTACCGTTGTTCCGTCCTCCAGTGACCGCAGTTCTTCTTCGATGCGGATCAGGCTGCCGGAGTATTCGTCCTGTGCATGGCGCAGTGACTGCGTCTTAAATAAAATAATATTGTACCACGGTGCCGACAGATCGATGCCGAGTCTCTCCGCTGACTCCAGTAATTCTGCTGCGGTATTATCGCCAACGACCAGACTCTGGAACAGTTTTTTTCGCTCTCTGAGTGTATTTTCCTCCATCTCCTTCAAATAGCGCTCACGGATCTGGGTAGCTCTGCGTTTTTCCTCGATCTTTGCTGAGAGTTCCTCCAGTTCGGCCAGAAGTTCCTCTCCGTTAATCGGCTTGGACAAATACTGCGCCACCCCCAGTTTGATGGCTTCCTTCGCGTATTCAAATTCCTGATAACCGGACAGAATGATGATCTCGATGTCCGGAAGCTCTCTGCGGATCAGTCTGCTGAGCTCCAGCCCGTCCATAAACGGCATCCGGATATCAGTGATCACGATATCCGGACGCAGCCTCTGGATCATGGGATAGGCCAGTTCTCCGTCACCGGCCTCCCCACAGAACTCATAGCCATGAGTCTCCCAGTCGATATTATTTTTGATTCCCTCGCGGATGACGAATTCATCCTCCACCAAAAACACTTTTAACATTTTTACGATACCCTTCTTTTTACTGCGGATAGAAGTTTTTGGGGTTCCTGTCCACTTGAAATACCCTAGCGGTAGAATACCTCTCCCAGCATCAAGTCTCTCTTCAGATCACGGATCTTGGTATCCTTGTCGATATATACAGCCTCGATACCCATCATAGCTGCCCAGTCGCCCATCTGCTCAGCCGTCAGATCATAGGTAAAGGCGGTATGATGCGCACCGCCTGCCAAGATCCAGGCTTCCGCTCCGGTATACATATCCGGTTCCGGTGTCCAGAAATTGGTGGCTACGGGCAGCTTTGGCATAGGTTTCTCCACTTTCTTACAGTTCACATCATTGATGATCAGGCGGAAACGATTGCCCAGATCGATCAGGGATGTAGCAATGCCGTGTCCCTCCTTGGAAGTAAATACCAGTCTGGCGGGATCCTCTCTGTCTCCCATGGACAGAGGCTGGCATTTGATGCTGATCGGACCGTCCGCAATAGTAGGACAGATTTCCAACATATGAGCTTCCAGAATACCCTCTTTTCCCTTGACCAGATTATAGGTATAGTCCTCCAGCATGGAAGTACCCTTGGCATCCTTCACTCCCCCGGTCATGATCTTCATCAGACGCACCATGGCTGCTACTTTCCAGTCGCCTTCCGCACCGAAGCCGTAGCCTTTCTCCATCAGCCGCTGGATCGCCAGTCCCGGTAGCTGCTTCAGGGCACCCAGATCACCGAAATGGGTCACGATCGCCTGATAGTTTTTCTCCTCCAGGAAGCGTTCAAAACCCAGTTCGATCTGTGCCTGCACCGCTACATGCTTTCTGAACTCTCCGGGATCTCTTCCCTCTAATAAAATATTATACTTCTCATAGTACTCATCTACAAGAGCATTAACATCAGATTCGGAAACTGCATCTACACTCTCTGCGATCTCGTTTACGGGGTAAGCATCTACTTCCCAGCCAAACTTGATCTGTGCCTCTACCTTGTCGCCCTCGGTTACCGCTACATTGCGCATATTATCTGCCACACGCATGACACGGATATGGCTGCTCTCCACCACGCCTACCGCGGTGCGCATCCAGGATGCGAGCTTGCCCTGTACCACCGGGTCTGACCAATGGCCCACCACCACCTTACGCTCCATACGCATACGGCTGACAATGTGGCCGTACTCTCTGTCACCATGTGCAGACTGGTTCTCATTCATGAAGTCCATATCAATGGTATCATAGGGCAGCTCCTCGTTAAACTGCGTATGGAAATGCAGCAACGGTTTGCGATACTCCTGCAATCCCAGGATCCATGATTTCGCCGGAGAAAAGGTATGCATCCAGGTGATCACGCCGGCGCAGTTTTCATCCAGATTGGCTTCATTGAAGGTGCGGCGGATCAGCTCGTTGGTGATCAGGGTCGGCTTCCATACAACCTCGTAGGGCAGCACACCGGAAGCATTCAGGGCATCTACGATTTTGTGGGAATGCTCCGCCACCTTCGCAAGGCACTCGTCTCCATACAAGTCCTGCGAGCCTGTACAAAACCAGAATTGATAGTTTTTCGTCTGTAACATAAGTAATACCTCCTCTGAAAAATACGATTTCGATATTTCCATTTTACAACTTGTATGCTTCTACTAACAAGTTGTATATTTGGAGGTGAATATACCTCCTAAACGGAAGAATTCTATTTTGGGTCAGTAATATATCTGCCTTACTAAATTGAAAGTTAGTGAAATAATCCCGTAGCCCTTGGCAGGGTATAAGAAACGCGGCACGCTC
>ENA-UOOA01002853-UOOA01002853.1-human-gut-metagenome-genome-assembly--contig:-P61old-NODE-2853-length-23053-cov-6.303939_pt1 | contig 23053 bp, 20 predicted proteins | sample MGYA00242467_ERZ724014 | MGnify/ENA metagenome assembly ERZ724014 | reverse complement strand
TGGAGCGGGTGATGGGAATCGAACCCACACGACCAGCTTGGAAGGCTGGGGTTCTACCACTGAACTACACCCGCATGATAACGCCGCAATCTCTGCGGCGGTGATTATAATACCACAGCCCCACCCGGATGTCAAGCCCATTTTTCGATTTTTTGCCGTCGGTGGGCAGTTTTGGGCTTTTTTCATTTTTATAAGGAATAGTGATTGAAAAATCCGGGCAGATATGCTATACTTTTTTGTGCTTGTGCCAATATTCCCGGTTTGCGCCCGCTGAAAACACACAACCGACACATTGGGGGCGGTGCTTTCACACTCTGTTTACACATTTGGGCGCGCTTTCCGGTAAAATATTGGCGTATACACAGGTTTGCAGCAAAAAACTTCTTGGAGGGAACAGCTTAATGATCGAAGTGAAAAACCTGACCAAGCGATACGGCAGCCACTGCGCAGTGGACAATATCAGCTTCCGTGTCGGCGAGGGCGAGATCCTCGGATTTCTCGGGCCGAACGGCGCGGGCAAATCCACTACCATGAACATACTCACCGGCTATCTGTCCGCCACCGAGGGAACGGTCACCATCAACGGACATGATATTCTGGAGGAGCCGAACGAGGCCAAGGCCAACATCGGCTACCTGCCGGAGATCCCGCCGCTGTATCTGGACATGACCGTGCGGGAGTACCTGGATTTCATGTTTGACCTGAAAAAGTGCGCCCTGCCGCGCGCAAAGCACATTGCGGAAATCTGCAAGGTAATGAAAATTGAGGATGTGTACGGCCGCCTCATCAAGAACCTGTCCAAGGGCTACCGCCAGCGTGTGGGCATGGCGCAGGCACTCATCGGCAACCCGCCGGTGCTCATCCTGGACGAGCCGACCGTCGGTCTTGACCCGAACCAGATCATCGAGATCCGTTCGCTCATCAAGGCGCTGGGCAAACACCACACCGTGATCCTTTCCTCCCACATTCTGCCGGAGATCGAGGCGGTGTGCGATCGCGTGGTCATTATCAACCAGGGCAAGATCGTGGCTGACGATACGGCCGAAAACCTCTCGGCCAAATTCTCGGAGGATCGGCGGCTGATGGTCAGCGTAGCCGGCCCCGCCCGTGAGGTTGCCGAGCTGATTGCCGGCATCCGCGGCGTAGACAGCGTTAAGAGCCTTGGCAGCAAGGCGCCCGGCGTGGAGGATTTCGCCATCGAAACCAAACCGGATGCCGATATCCGCCGGGATCTGTTCACGCGGCTGGCCCAGCGTGAGTGGCCGCTGCTGATGTCCAAGCCCATGGCCATGTCGCTGGAGGACATCTTTATCAACCTGACAATTCACCAGGATGGAGGGATCAACTGATGGGCGCTGTTTTCAGACGCGAATTCCGCACCTTCTTCACCAACCCGATCGGTTACGCCGTACTGGCGGTGCTGCTGTGCGTATCCGGCTATTTCTTCTACGGCTATAATCTGGTCAGCGGGTTTGCCAGCCTTTCCGGCGTATACGGCGGGCTGTTCACCGTTTCCCTGCTGGTTATCCCCTTTATGACCATGCGGCTGTTCAGCGAGGAAAAGCGGCAGAAGACCGACCAGGCGCTGCTGACCGCCCCCACCGGGCTGACCGGCATTGTGCTGGGCAAATTCTTTGCCGCCATGCTGCTGTACACCATCGGCATTTCCATCACACTGGTGTATGCCGTTATCATCGCCTTTCAGGTCACCCCGGATTGGGCGGTCATCATCGGCAACTATCTTGGCCTGCTGCTGGTCGGCGGGCTGATCATTGCCGTTGGGCTGCTGATTTCCTGCCTGACCGAGAGCCAGGTCATCGCCGCGCTCGGCACCCTGGCCGTTTCCCTGCTGCTGCTGAGCGTGGATGTTTTCTCCAACATCTTCTATTCCATCAGCTGGCTTTCCGCAGTAACCAATTTTCTTTCCATCAGCACCCGGTACCAGGATTTTACTTCCGGTCTGATCAATTACGACAATGTGCTGTTCTTCCTGTCCCTACAGGCGCTGTTCATTTTCCTGACCGTGCGCGTGCTGGACAGCAAGAGATGGAACTGAGAAAGGAGGCATGAACCAATGAACAACCGTCCGAACGAGACCCCGGAAACAAATGAAACGACGGAGACGACCGAAGCTGTTTCCACTGAGGCCACTGAGGCTGCAAAGACCACCGAAACTGCCGAGGCCACCAAAACCTCCGAAAAAGCGGCTGACAAAAAAGCCAAAAAGGCCAAGCGGACGCGCAACCTGCGCCGGCTGCGTTATGGCTCTACCTCCACCGCGATCACCGTGGTGGTGATTGCCGCCGTCGTGCTGCTGAATATCATCGTGGGCATTGTGGCCGATCGCTTCCCGGTCACTCTGGATCTGTCCGCAAACAAGATCTATTCCATGAGCGATGAGAGCATTGCCGTGGCCGAAAGTGTCAAGGACGACCTGCAGATTGTGGTATTCATGAGTGAAGATACCTTCTCGAACTCCACCACCGGCAGCAACAGCGGCGTGCCGGAATTTGATACCACGATGAAGGAATTTTACAACATCCTCAAGCAGTATCGCAGCCATTCCGACAACCAGATCTCCTATAGCTTTATCGACCCGGATCAAGAACCAACAAAGTTTGCTGCCTATTCGATCTATGAGGTGCAGGCCGGCGATATTCTGTTTATCTACGGCAACCGCAGCCGCACATGCAGCGTCAGCGATCTGTACACCTATGACAGCTCCAACTACTACAGCACCGGCAGCTACACCTTCAAATCCAATGTGGAAAAGGTGCTGGCCTCCAATATCCACGCGGTTACTGCCGCCAGCGATGAGCACATTGTCCAGGTGCTGGTCGGGCATGAGGAAGACAGCAATGTGATCGACGGCCTCAAGAGCCTGTACGAGCTGAATGGCTACACCTTTGAAGAGAACACCATCACCGCCTCGCAGGACTTCAATGCCAAGGCCGAGGTCATGCTGATCGCCGCGCCGGCAAAGGACTATACCGATGACGAGATCAAGCGCGTCCAGCAGTGGCTGTACAATGACGGCAACTACGGCCGCCACCTGATGGTATTCACCAGTGCCACAGCCTCCTGCCCCAACCTGTATGAATACCTGCAGGTGGAATACAAGCTGAATGTGACCAACGAGATCCTGCTGGAGACAGACTACGCCCGCATCCAGAGCTACAATCAGCTCTATGCCATGTGCGATGTTCCCTCCACGGATTTCACCCCGAAATCCGAGAGCACGGCCAAGGTCTTCACCCCGCAGGCGCGGCGCATCACCACCAGCCTGTCCGAAAAGAGCGAGGATAACTCCCTCGGCTCCTATGGAATTCAGCTGACCAACTATCCGGAGACGGCCAATGTGATCACCCTGGAGGATCTGAACAGCCAGGCGGATAATCTGAACGACATGGTCTACACCCCCGACAGCAGTCTGTATCCCCTCTCCAGCATGATTGCTTATGTGCGGGACTCCTACAATAATGAGACCCAAACCTCCACCCGTGCCACGGTCGTTGTGTCCGGCTGCCCCTTCATGGCGTATGACAGCATGATCAGCAACGGCAACTACAAGAATGAGGAGCTGCTGCTGGATACCATCAATTCCATGACCGGTATGGAGGACACCCTCTCCATTTCCACCAAGAGCATATCGGAGGACACGGTAAACTTCAATAACAAGACGGCTCTGTGGCTCGGCCTGGGCGTATTCGTTATCGGCCTGCCGATCGTCCTGCTGATCGTTTGCCTGGTCGTCTTCCTGAGGAGGAAAAATCTATGAGCCCGGATGAGAATACGCAGCACACCGAACCGCAGGATGAGCGTTTCAGTGCCTTTGATCTTCCCACCCGGCCGGACGAAACCGCCGGCACCCCCAAAAAAGGGCACCTGAGCAAGCGGGTCCGCAGTCTGCTGATCGCGGTAGCCGCAATGGTGCTGCTGGCGCTGGCACTGGTGCTGATCACCCTGCTGCCCCACGGCAGCGCCCCGGTCAGCAGCAGTGAGCCGACCTCCGAGCCAACGCAGACCTACCCGCTGTACGATAAAACTGCTGCCGACGCCCAGCACCCGGTAACCTCTGTTGAGGTGAAAAACAGCAACGGCAGCTATACCATTGAATACAGCGATAAAACCGCCGGCTACATCCTCCGCGGCTATGACGATATCCCGCTGAGCAAAAACGCCACCTCGCTGGTGGAGGCCTGCACCGTGCTGAACGGCAAAACGCGCATCAGCACGGTGGAATCCCTCAAGGATTTCGGGCTGGAGGAGGCCGCCTCGACAGCCACCATCCACTATGCGGACGGCACGACCGGTACCCTGCTGCTCGGCAATGAAGCGCCATCCGGCGATGGCTACTATGCCTGCCTGGCGGACAGCAACGAGGTGTATATCATCGACACTGACACTGCCTCGTATTTCATGGCGGCGGATTGGTGGTATGTTTCCACTACCCTAATGACGGCGCCCACCGTGCGGGACGACGACACCAGCGGCGTTTCCCTGCTCCGCAGCCTCTCCCTCACCGGCAAGCGCCACGCCCAGCCGCTTTCGCTGCGCCGCGTGACCGATGATGACGAACAGGAGTACAGCTACTTTAAGTACGTTACCACACAGCCTTATTTCCGCGGTGTGACCGACAGTGTCGGCGATACGCTGTACGGCTTCACCTCGCTATACGCCGAGCGTGCGGCCATCCTGCACCCCACGGCAGAGCAGCGGCAGAAATACGGCTTTAACGACCCCTACACCGTTGCCAAGGTGACCCTGGCGGTGGAGAGCACCTCCGAAAGCAAGAACAGCAGCACCGGCGAGACGGAAAGCACCCCGATTGTGTATAACAACACCACCTATACCATCACTGTCGGCTGTATAGATACCGACGGCAACTATGTGGTGATGGTGGATGGGGTCGATGTGATCTACATTGTCACACAAAGCTCGCTGAAGGAGCTGGTGGAGCGGCAGAACGACAACACCACCAGCAGCCTGCTGTTCCTCAAGGATGTTACCACGGTAGGACAGGTCGACTTTTCGCTGAACGGGCAAAAACACACCTTTACCCTGACCCACAACGAGGGCACTGAAGACAGCGACAACAAGCTGACGGTACAATCCGGCGGCAAGACCTACCCGACGAGCGATTTCCGCAAGCTCTATAGCATCACCATGGGGCTGGAGCGGTATAAGACCGCAGACAGCACACCGACCGGTACACCGGATCTTTCCATTGCCGTATACGCGCTGGATGGCAGGCTATCTTTCGCCGCAGATTTCTATAACACCAGCGGCAGCCTCAGCACCGTGCGCACCTCCGACGGAGAGATTTTCTGCGTCAAGGTCAGCACGATCACCAAGCTGATGACTCAGCTGAACAATTATCTGAACGGCGACCCGGTACTGGATGCCTAAAACGGCATAAAGGACTGACAGGTCCAGTAAACACAGACAAAAAAGCAACCTCCTATGGTAGAATGAACACGGCCATAGGAGGTTTTGCTTTACCTGGAAGTTATCGCCACAAGAAAAAATTGCCGAAATGAAAAACCGGGGGAAGCAGGAGGGCAAGAAGACACCAAGCATAAAACCAATCTGTCGGAAACCCACAAAGCATTCTGCGGCATATCCGTTCAGACGCGGGCACCTGGCGCAGCACACAAACAGGGTATGGCAAACCAGTTAAGCAGCAGTCTTTGGGGCAAGTGTTAGAAAAAGTGTTAGAAATCCGCAAAAAACCGGCATGACCGAAAAAAGCAAAAAGCCCCGAAACCCATTGGTTTCAAGGCTTTTCGCTGGTGGAGATAAGCGGGATCGAACCGCTGACCTCTTGAATGCCATTCAAGCGCTCTCCCAGCTGAGCTATACCCCCATTTACCGGAACGAGTGCTATTATAGCGAATTATTCCCCACTTGTCAAGCGCTTTCCTCGAAAAAGTGCTGCTTTTCCCGATTATTTTTCGATTTTTTCCGCCTTTTTCTGCCGACGGCGGCCAATGGCATCGTAAATGCGGTCGGCCAGAAAGCAGCCAAAAGCCCCGAAAGCAACGCCCAGAATGATCGCCGCCAGCACATCCGTCGGGTAATGCACGAAGAGGTACAGGCGCGAGAAAGCGACCAGCGCCGCCACCACCGTGGCCACGATTCCCACCTTGCGGTGGCGGATCAACAACACGGTCGAGGTTTCAAACGCAGCCAATGTATGGCCGGACGGGAAGGAAAAATCGCTCAGCCGCCGCACCAGCAGTGTGACCGTCTGGTCAACATCATACGGACGAACCCGCGCGACCACATTTTTCAGCAGAATATTGCCGATCAGCAGCCCCAGCAGCAGGGCAATCCCCATGGAAAGCCCGGTACGGCGGGTCTTTTTCACGCACAGCAGCACCAGTGCCAGCAGGATGCAGAAAATCCCGCTGTCCCCCAGCTTGGTGATCCACGGCATCACAGCATCCATAAAGCCACACTGCAGATGATCCTGTATCCAGTGCAGGATCGACAGTTCCACACTTCCGCAAAGCATTCCTATTCCCCCGTCCATTCCAGTTTTTTCAGCACCCATTCGGCGCAGCGGACTCCATCAACCGCCGCCGACAAAATGCCGCCCGCATAGCCGGCACCCTCCCCACAGGGGAACAGTCCCCGCACAGAGGACTCACCCCCCGCATCGCGCAGCAGACGCACCGGGGAGGAAGAACGCGATTCAACGCCGGTCAGCACGGCATCCGGGCGATCAAACCCGGAAAGCTGCCGCCCGAAAACCGGCAGTGCCGCACGCAGCGCAGCGGAAACCGGCTGCGGCAGACAGCCGCGCAGATCCGTCCAGGTGACCCCCGGCCGGTAGGAAGGGCGAATATCCCCCGCCCCGGCAGATGCCCGGCCGGCAAGGAAATCCCCCACCAGCTGCACCGGCGCATGATAATTGCCGCCACCCAACCGGAAAGCCGCCTGTTCCATGCGCCGCTGAAAGGCAAAGCCCGCCAGCGGATCCTCCGGCGCACCGAAATCCGCCGGCTCAACTCCCACCAGCAAGGCACTGTTGGAGTTTTCGGCCGCGCGGGCATGCTCACTCATGCCATTCACCACAACCCCACCCTCCTCCGAGGCAGCGGCGATCACCTCACCGCCGGGACACATACAGAAGGTAAATACCCCGCGGCAGCCTGGCGGAACACAGTGCAGCTTATAATCCGCCGCACCGAGTGCCGGATGGCCGGCCGCTGCGCCATACTGGCTGCGGTCGATCATCTGGCGTTTGTGTTCGATGCGCACCCCCACAGCAAAGGGCTTCTGCTCCATCTGCACACCGCGGCGGCACAGCATAGCCACCGTATCGCGGGCGCTGTGCCCGACCGCAAACACCGCTGCCGAACAGGGCAGCTCCGCCTCCCCATCGGCGGTTTTTATCCGCAGCGCCGTCAGCCCGCCACCACGCAGGACAATATCCGTCACACAGGTATAAAACCGCACCTCGCCGCCAAGGCGCAAAATCGCCTCCCGCAGACCACGCACAGTTCGCCGCAGCTCATCGGTGCCGATATGCGGCTTGGCCTGCCACAGGATAGCCGCCGGCGCGCCGGCGGCAGCAAAGGTCTCCAGCACATGACTGCTGCGCGGATCCTTGATACCGGAATTCAGCTTGCCGTCCGAAAAGGTGCCGGCGCCGCCCTCGCCAAACTGCACATTGGTGGTGGTATCCAGAATGCCAGTACGGCGGAAGCTTTCCACCGCCGCCTGCCGGCTGTCCACATCACCACCGCGCTCCAGCAGCAGCGGCCGGGCGCCGACCTGCGCCAGCGTCAGTGCCGCAAAAAGGCCGGCAGGCCCGCTGCCCACCACCACCGGCCGCACCGCCGGTGGCTGTGTGAGCGGTGCCAACACATACGGAGCAGGCTGCACACGGCTGACCTGCGCCGTGCGACAGCGCTTATTGCGCAGCACAGCCTCCTCATCCGGCACCGTCACATCCACGGCGATCTGAAAGTGCACCGCTTCCTTTTTGCGGGCATCCACCGACCGCCGGGCAAGCGTGCAGCGGATAAGGCTCTCGGCCGGCACGGCAAGCACCGCCGCCGCCCTGCGCCGCAGCATATCCTCGGTATACGAAAGCGGCATGGAAATGCCGGTTATCCGCAACATTGTCTTTTCCTCATCCTTTCCGGGCGGCCGACCAGTGCTCCGCCATCGCCCGCGCGGCCACAAAGGCGCTGCTCCAGGCAAACTGCAGGTTATAGCCGCCGCAGTCGCCGTCCACATCCAGCACCTCGCCGGCGGCGTACAGGCCGGAAAAGCCCCGCACCGCCATGGTACGGTGATCAATCCGCTCTGCTGCTATACCGCCGGCCGTTACCTGGGCGCCGCCGAAGCCCTGTGTACCGGTGACCGGCAGCGGCCAATCCTGTATCCATGCAGCGATCCGGCAGCATTCCGCCGGCGTCAGCTCCCCTACCGGCCTGGTCAGCGGCAGCACCCCGGCAGCGCGCAGCACAGTCTGCCCCAGCCGCTTATGCAGAAGGCCGGTCAGCAGATCCTCCAGCGTACGGCCGGGCAGCGCGGCGCGCTCCTCCACCCGCCGCTGCAGACGGTCCGGCTGCCAGTGCGGCAGCAGATTCAGGTGCGCTGTCAGCGCGCCCTTCTTGCGGCGCTCCCAGTCCGCGGCCGACCGGGAGATCTGCATCACCACCGGTCCGGACAGGCCATAATCCGTAAACAGCAGCTCACCGGTGTTTTCTGCCAGCAGCTGCCCTTCCAGCGTCAGCCAGACCCGCGCCTGCGTACGGATCCCCTTGACGGCACGCACCAGCGTCGGCTCGGTACGCAGCTGCACGATGGAGGGAAACAGCGGCGTACGCTCCAGGCCCAGCGCCGTCAGCAGGCGATAGGCGTCTGCACTGCCGCCCAGTGCCGGTGCCGCGGCACCGCCGGTGCACACCAGCACCTGCTGCGCCGTCAGGCTGCCCGCAGCGGTTTCCAGCCGCCAGCCACCCTTTATCGGCTGCAGTGTCTCCACGGCGCAGTTACAGCGCGTTTCCACACCGCAGGCGGCGGCCTCCAGCCGCAGGGCATCCAGCACGGCGCCGGCCTGTTCCGATTCCGGATAGACCTTTCCGTCCGGGCGCTCACAGGTATCCACGCCGATGGAGCCAAAAAAACGCCGCGCCGCTGCCGGCGGAAAGGCTGCCAGCGCAGCCTCGGCCAGCGCCGGGCAGCCATGGTACTGTGCCGCCGTAGCAGACACATTGCTCAGATTGCAGGTGCCATTGCCGGTGGCCAGCAGCTTTTTGCCCACGCGCGGTGCCTTTTCCAGCAGCAGCAGGCGGCGGCTGATCCCCTGCCGGGCTGCCGCCCGGCCAAGAAACACCGCCGCCGCACACCCGGCGGCGCCGCCCCCGATCACCGCACAATCCATATCAAAGCTCATGCTGCACCTCGCTTAATTCCGGCGTGCCAGCAGCTTCAGCGCCTCACGCACCAGCGTCTCCACCGGCAGGGCGCTATCCAGCTTGCCCACCGCCGCGGAAGCCTCGCCGGCCGTAAAGCCCAACACCGCCAGCGCATTCACGGCCTCGGCCGCATTGCCGGCCGCGTTCACCGCTGCACCGGCCGGGATATCCGCCGGCGCCAGGCTGGTCGCCGTGGCGGCAACCTTATCCTTCATTTCCAGCACAATCCGCTGTGCCAGCTTGGGGCCGACGCCGGCGGCCTTCGTCAGCGCCTTATGGTCGCCTGAAGCCACCGCCAGTGCCACCCGTTCCGGCGACAGCTCCGAAAGAATGGACAGCCCCACCTTGGGACCGACGCCGGAAATGGCTGTCAGCTGCTTAAAGCAGGTCAGCTCATTCTGGTCGGCAAAGCCGAACAGCTCGATTGCGTCCTCGCGCACATTCATCACGGTGTAAAGCATAGCCTCTTTACCGATCGACGGCAGCTGCTTGGCTGTGTTCATCGTGATCTGGCAGCGAAAGCCGACCCCGCCGCAGCAGATCACCGCCATACGCGGCTCCAGCCGGAGCAGTTCCCCCTTGAGACTGTACAGCATACCCATGTCACTCCTTCTGCTTGATCAATGCTTGTTTGACCGCTGTGCCGCCATACTGCGCATGGCAGATGGCAATGGCCAGGGCGTCCGCCGTATCATCCGGCTTCGGCACGGCCTTCAGCCGCAGCAGCCGGCGGGTCATCTCCATCACCTGCGGCTTATGCGCCTGACCGAAGCCGGTCACGGCGCATTTTACCTGCATGGGGGTGTATTCAAACGCCGGCACCCTCTGCTTCTGCAGTGCCAGCATGGTCACCCCGCGCGCCTGCGCCACATCAATAGCCGTCGTTTTATTGCTCTGGAAATACAGCTTTTCGACCGCTGCGGCGTCCGGCTTATGCTTCTGCAGGATTGCGGTCAGCTCCTCATAAATGATCTCCAGCCGGCGGTTGAACGGCATGCCGGCCGGCGTGGTCACCGCGCCGAAATCCACCGGCAGAAAGCGCCCCCGCTCAAAGCGGATGACCCCCCAGCCAACGATGGCATAGCCGGGGTCAATGCCCAAAATTATCATGGCGTTTCCAGCTCCATTTTCCATTGCTTGGCATCCGCCGACGAAGGAGGCTCCGGCTGCGTAGTCGTCGGCAGGGCGGTCGTTGGCGCCGTGGTGGTTTCCGCTGTGGTGGGCGGCACCGTGGTAGTCACCGCCGCTGCTCCGTTTTCCAGTGGAACTGTGGTGGTTACTATGGTTGTTGTGGCTGCATAATCAGCGGCAACCAGCGGCTCCTCTTTCTGCTTTTCCTGCGCAAACCAGCTATCCGGGAAGCGCCCTTCCGGATTGATCGTATAGGTTGGCTTCTCCGCTTCGTCGGCTGTGTCGCCGGCGGTGGCAGGCAGCCGCCGTGCCACCACCACAAAACGGGCATTCGCGTGCCCATACTCCCTGGAGGCATCCGTTGAAAGCGCCAGCAGACGATCCTGCGCCGTAACCGCATGGCTGCTGGTGTACAGCGACCGGCTGCACAGCTCCTCCAGATACCGTTCATAGGCTTCCCCGTCCGCAAAACTGCGCTGAAGCTGCCAGACATCGGTATCATCCATCACCAGCACCGCGAACACCTCCCACCGGGAAAGCCTGTACAGGGTGTTCATTTCGATCACCGGATGTTCTTTAAGGAAAGCGATGCGCCGGTAGGAAAGCAGCTCGGAGAACATCTGCCCATCCCGGGTGTTCTTCCCATAGATGGTCATGGTGCGGCGCTCGTCATCCACCAGCGTGTCCGCCTCGTCAAAAAAGGGCTGCCCGTAATGGGAAAGCTGGTTGCTGAAATTGTGGTTTTCGTAGTAGCCATGGCTCCAGCGCATAACCGGGTAGTCAATCACCGTATCGGCTATGCGGATCCACCCACCGATATCCGCATTCAGCGCATACAGGCTGCGGAAGCGGGAGATCATCGACTGCTCCTCTGCGGGAGCCGTGCTGTTGGCGGCACTATTGCGGTCGACCGCTTCATCCCAGTACATCCGGCGCAGATCATCCTGCAGCTGGCGGTTATTATCCGGTGCCAGCTGCAGGGAAAAGGCCAGCCCTGCACCGGCGGCCAGCAGCAGCACCGCACCAACCCATGCGGAAAGCTTGAGAAAGCGTACACGGCGCGCCTCGCCGCGGCGAGGCAGCAAAGACGGCAAAAACGGCTTGCGCCGGCGAGAAGCCTCCGGCTGCTCCGGCAGTGCGGCGATGCCGCCGGCCATCACCGCCGGGTAGGCCTCCAGATACCGCCGCAGCAGATCCAGTGCATGCGCCGCCGCCAGCTGACGGATCGCCGCCCGGTCGCGGCCAGCACCGCCGAGCTGCAGCCGCCGCACCCACACGCGCCTGTGATCCGCCAGTGCCACAAACACCGTGCCCACCGGCTTATCCTCCGCCGCCTGCGGGCCGGCCTCGCCGGTGATGCTGATACCAATATCCGCCCCACCGCAGCGCCGCACACCGCGCGCCATCTCGCAGGCGGTATGCTCACTGACGGCGCCATAGGCGCGGAGCGTTTCCCGCCGCACATGCAGCAGGTGCTCCTTGCAGGCGCAGGAATAGGATACCACACCGGTGCCGAACACCTGTGAACAGCCGGGTACATCCGTCAGCCGGGCGGCAACCATGCCGCCGGTACAGGACTCCGCCAGTGCGACCGTTTTATTCAGCTGCCGCAGCAGCGCCACATCGCGTGAGGCAAGGCTTTCGCCTTCACAGCTATAACAATACACCCCCAGGGCTTCGGCAGCCTGCCCGACCACGGCATCCACCGCAGCCGGCGGCTCCCCCTGCAGACGCAGGCAAAGCCCCTCCGCCTGGGACGATAGCTCGGCCGTTACCCCGGCCGGCAATTCGGGCAGCCGCTGCCACACTGCTTCTTCGGTCAGATCAAATATACCCAGCTGCCGCTGGTAGAGAGTCGGCTCCACCGCTGCTGCCCCCTTTCCGCCTGTTCTTTACCTATAAGCCGAGCGCTAAAGTGTCCCGGTCAGATCGACTGCTGGCGAATCCCGGCAAGCGCCTCTGCCACCAGGCCATCCACATCCAGCACAGCCTCCGCCGCTGCCACCTTATCCACCCGCGGACGGGTGCAGGGGTGCCGCGGAGTGAAGACCGTACAGCAGTCCTCATACGGCTGGATCGAAATATCAAAGGTATCAATGCGCCGAGCTATGGTGACAATCTCCTCTTTGTCCATGCCAATCAGCGGGCGGAACACCGGCATCTCGGCCAGGGCATCGGTCACCGCCAGTGCCGGAATGGTCTGGCTGGCCACCTGTGCTACGCTCTCCCCGGTGATCAGCGCGCCGCAGCCCTGCTCGGCCGCCACGCGCTGGGCAATACGCAGCATGAAACGGCGCATGATCAGCGTGAAATATTCCTCCGGGCACGCGCGCCGGATCTCCTCCTGAACGTGCGTAAACGGCACAATATGCAGAGTCATGTGGCCGGCATAGCGTCCCACCCGCTCCAGCAGACTGATCACCTTTTGCTCCGCCCGCTCACTGGTATAGGGCGGTGAGGCAAAGTGCACGGCCGTCAGCTCCACGCCGCGCTTGGCCATCATATAGGCGGCCACCGGCGAATCAATGCCGCCGGAGATCATGATGGCTGCCTTGCCGCCGGTGCCCACCGGCATGCCGCCGGCACCCGGCAGCTGCCGGGCGTGCAGATACGCGCCGAAATCGCGGATCTCCACCGTGATCTGCAGATCCGGCTGGTGGACATCCACCTGCAGATGCGGAAAATGCTCCAGCACATAGCCGCCTACCTCCCGGCTGATCTCCGGCGAGGTCAGGGGAAACTGCTTATCCGATCGCTTGGATTCCACCTTGAAGGTGGCACAGTCCCGCAGGGTATCGCCAAAATACTCCACCGCCGCCTGCTGGATCGCCTCCAACGATTTTTCGGTCACACGCGCCCGCGAAAAGGCGGAAATGCCAAACACCCGCGAAACACAATCGCAGGCCTCGTCCAGATCCGCTGCAGCATTCTTCGGCTCAATATAGATCGTGGACTGTGCGCAGCGCACGGTAAACTCCCCCGCGCGGCGCAGACGGTATCGCAGATTGCGCATCAGCGCCTCTTCAAAGGTTCGGCGATTAAGCCCCTTAAGCGCCAGTTCGCCGTTTTTGATCAGCAGGATCTCCTGCGGGTGGTCAGTTGCAGATATCATCGGTTTTCTTCATCCTTATCACAGTTATATTGATGGCTCGGCCGCCGTCGGCTGCGGCTCGACCGGTTCGGCCGTGGTGGGTGGCTCGGTCGGCTCGGTCACAGTGGTCGGTGCAGCCTCCGTGGTCGGCGGCTCCGTTTGCACGGGCTCCGCAGTAGTCGGCGTATCCGGCACAGCAGGCGTTGCCGTAGTCGGCTGCTGGCGGGGCACAGTGGTCACGCGCCGGCCGCGGGTTGTGGTGGTTGTAGCCGCAGTCGTTGATGCAGTGGTCTCCGGCAGCGCTGCTTCCGGTAGCGTCGTAACGGCAGTCGTGGTCACCGCCGTGGTCTGCACCGGCAGGTGCCCGTCGGTATAGTAGGAGTGCGGCGTCAGCCCCTGGCGTATATACCAGGCGTAGGGCATGATCGCATCGGAATTTTTCACAATCTCCTGCGTGTTCACAGCCCCGTCGTCACCGTGGGAAACACGGGCATAGACCGTCAGGCGGGCGTTCGACAGCTTGGAAACGCTCTGCGGCGCATTGGTCGTAATGACCACCAGCGAGTCCTCCGCCGTCACCTCGACCGGATAATCAAACAGTGAGCGGGCGCGCACCGCCTCCACATACGCCATAAACTCCGCATCAGAGGAAAAGGCCATCCGCCGGGTATTGAAATAGTGCTCACCGGCGGCATCCTCATCCGTGAGCAGCACTGCAAACACCGCACAGCTTTCGGTGCGGAACAGCGTGCTTACCGACAGCGACGCGGCCGCCCGTGCCCGGTAAACGCTGCCGACCAGGGTACTCAATCCGGACAGAGCGCCGCCAAAGGCCGTATCGCGGCCATAGATCACGCGCACCTTACCCTGCTGCCCCGCACCAACGGTGCAGCGGGCGTCAAAAAAAAGGCTGCCGCCCGCGGACGGACGCCCATCCACGCCGGCCGCCATATACTTCAGGTTATCGCCGGAATACATCAGCGGGCTATCAATGTGCAAAAAATCCTCTTCCGCAAAGGCATGAAACTGCAGCCATCCAGCCACCTCCGGGTTCTGCGCATACAGGGCGGCGTAGGCCGGCAGCGCACCGGAGGGCAGCGCCGCCGTATCGCCGCTGCCGCCGGAAAGAAAGCCGGCGGTGATCTGTGCAGCCCGGTGCTTTTCGGCCGCCGGCCGCCACCAGACAGCCACCAGCATATAAACACACCACACAAGCAACACCGCCACCGCGATCCAGAACAGACCCTTCCGCAGCCATTCCATCGGCTCGTCTCCACGGCGGAAGGCGTTTCCACAGATAAAGCGGCCGATTGGCGAAAGCGCCCGCCGGCGTTTCGGCTCCGGTTCGCCTGTCAAAAAGACATCGGCGGTATCCTCATCCCCGTCCTCCGGCTCCGGCAGCTCGTCCGAGCCGAAGATCAGCCAATCGCCGGCATCCAGCACATCCTCTTCGTCCGATGGTTCCTCCGCCGGCGGTATTTCATCAATATCCTGCAAGAAAAGATAGCTGCTCAGATCCTCCGGAGGAATATAGGTATCCGTCACGGGCTCATCGGCAGCCTTTTCGTGCAGCTCCTGCAATAAGGAGGCCACCTGCTGCTCCGCATCCGGCTTGCCCTCCGGGTGCGGCCTATTCAAATCACTCACGCCTCTCCCCTCCTCAGCGTCTGACAAGAGTTTCTGCCGCCTCCAGCAGCACCTTTATAAAGAACTCTATCTCCTGTAGCGTGTTCTCATGATCCAGACTGACACGCAGCGCGCTGTCAATCTCCTCCGCCGGCAGCCCCATAGCGGTCAGCACCGGGCTCTTGGCCCCTTTTGCGCAGGCAGAGCCGCTGGAAACATAGATTTCCCGCTGCGCCAGATAGTGCAGCAGCGTCTCGCTGCGCAGGCCGGGCACCGACAGATGGATGATGTACGGCACGCCGCCCGCCGGCAGGTGGAACCGGATATCCGCCTGCCCCGCAAGCCCCTCCAGCAGCCGCTGCCGCAGCTGCTCGAAATGTGGCTGCTGGGCGCTCCACGGCGGCACCAGCGAAGCCGCCGTACCGAAAGCGGCGATCAGCGGCGCCGCCTCTGTGCCGCACCGGATGCCGCCCTCCTGCTTGCCGCCGATATTGCGGGGCTGCACCCGCACACCGCGGCGCAGATACAGCACACCGCAGCCCTTGGGGCCATGCAGCTTGTGGGCGCTGGCGGAGAGAGAATCAAATCCCCAGCGCACCGCCTGCAGCGGCAGCTTGCCGGCGGCCTGCACCGCATCACAGTGGATGTGGGCACCGGGCGCGGCGCGGCGGATGCCGGCCACCGCCTGCTCCAGCGGAAAGCGGGCACCGGTCTCGTTATTCACCAGCATCACCGCCACCAGCGCAGTATCCGGCCGGCAGGCCTGTACAATCTGCTGTGCAGTTATGCTGCCATCGGCGGCCGGCAGCAGACGGGTGATCTCATACCCCTGCTTCTCCAGACGGTCACAGGCCGCGGCCACCGAGGAATGCTCAACCGCCGTGGTAACCACATGCCTTCCGCCGCGCGGATGTGCCGCCACACTGCCCAGCACGGCCAGATTGTTGGCCTCTGTGCCACCGGAGGTAAACACAAGACATTCCGGCGGCGCCCCCAGCAGCCGGCCGACTGCCTCACGCGCCTGCGCGATCTCGCGCTCCGCGCGGAACCCCAGCGTGTGCAGTGAGCTTGGATTGCCGTAGGTTTCCGTCATCATCTCATAGGCTTTATCCGCCGCCGCCCGGCACACGCGGGTGGTCGCGCTGTTATCCAGATACACTGCCGCCATTGTTTCCGCCGCTTCTCCTTTGCACAGAACTACACCGCTGATTATACACCATGCGGGCCGATATTGCAACCGTTTTCTGCAACCAAATACCGGCGCTCAGCCCTGCAACCGCCGCGCCTCCAGGTAATTCTGCAGAATGACCGTCGCCGCCACGCTGTCCACAACCTGCTTGCGCTTTTTTCCCCGCACATCCGTCTCGTTCAGATAGCCGATGGCGGTAACGGTGGTCATACGTTCGTCCCACAGAGAAACCGGCAGCCCGGTCAGCTCCCGCAGCCGCTGTGCAAAGGCCTCGGCACGCCGGGCACTTTCGCCGCAGGTGCCGTCCATATTCAGCGGATGTCCGACCACCAGCTGCTCGGCACCCTGCTCCTGTGCGGCAGCCGCCACCCGCGCCGCCAGACGCTCCGGGTTGTGCTCCTGCACCGTCCCCACCGGGGAGGCCAGGATCTCCCGCCGGTCACACACGGCCAATCCGGTGCGCGCGACCCCCAGATCCACTGCCATGATTTTCACTGCATCCACCGTCCTTTTTTTCAGTGTACCATATCCCCGGCAAAAAAGCAAATCCCGGCAGCCGGAAACCCCGCTGAAAAATGGAAAAAACGACAGTTTTTTCTGCCGTATCTCTTGCCATCCGCGAACAAGCTGTGCTATAATAGTTTCCGTTGTTGCGGCACCCCTGCCGCAGCCGAAAACCGTTTACCCTATCTAACTTTTCAAGGAGTTGTTGCTCATGTCGTACATTGATCGTGTGCTGGACGGACTGAAAGCCCGTTACGGCGAACAGAAGGAATTTCTGCAGGCTGCCACCGAGGTGCTGCAGTCCCTGTGTCCGGTGATCGACGCCCACCCCGAATACGAGGCTGCCGGCCTGCTGGAGCGTCTGGTGGAGCCGGAGCGCGCCATCCTGTTCCGCGTACCGTGGGTGGATGATGCAGGCAAGGTGCAGGTCAACCGCGGCTTCCGTGTGCAGTTCAACAGCGCCATCGGCCCCTACAAGGGCGGTCTGCGTCTGCACCCCTCTGTCAACCTAGGCATCATCAAGTTCCTCGGCTTTGAGCAGATCTTCAAGAACAGCCTGACCGGCCTGCCCATCGGCGGCGGCAAGGGCGGCAGCGATTTCGACCCCAAGGGCAAATCCGACCGCGAGATCATGGCCTTCTGCCAGAGCTTCATGACCGAGCTGTACCGGCACATCGGCGCCGATACGGATGTGCCCGCCGGTGATATCGGTGTCGGCGGTCGCGAGATCGGCTACCTGTTCGGCCAGTATAAGCGCCTGCGCAACCGCTATGAGGGTGTGCTGACCGGCAAGGGGCTCACCTACGGCGGTTCGCTGGCCCGTACGCAGGCCACCGGCTACGGCCTGGTCTACTTCACGGCAGAAATGCTGAAGGTCAAGGGCGACACCCTGGCCGGCAAGACAGTCGTGGTCTCCGGCGCCGGCAATGTGGCCATTTATGCGGTGGAAAAAGCACAGCAGCTTGGTGCCAATGTGGTCACCGTCAGCGATTCCACCGGCTGGGTGTATGACAAGGATGGCATTGATCTGGCCGCCCTGAAGGAGATCAAGGAGGTCAAGCGTGCCCGCCTGACCGAATACAAGAACTACCGTCCGAACGCCGAATACCATGAGGGACGCGGCGTGTGGACCATCCCCTGCGATGTGGCGCTGCCCTGCGCCACGCAGAATGAGCTGCTGCTGGAGGACGCCGAGGTGCTGGTGAAGAACGGCGTGAAGTATGTGGCTGAGGGCGCCAATATGCCCACCACGCTGGAGGCTACCGCCTACCTGCAGGAGCACGGCGTTGCCTTTGCCCCCGGCAAGGCGGCCAACGCCGGCGGCGTTGCCACCTCCGCCCTGGAGATGAGCCAGAATTCCATGCGCCTGAGCTGGAGCTTCGACGAGGTAGATGCCAAGCTGCACGATATCATGGTTGGCATCCACAAGAACGCCTATGAAGCAGCCATGGCCTACGGCCACGAAGGCGACTATGTCATGGGCGCAAACATCGCCGGCTTCCAGAAGGTTGCCGATGCCATGATGGCCCAGGGCATTGTGTAAACCCCACGGCCTTTACAGCTACCAATTGCCCTGCGGGTGCGCCAAACAGACGCGTGCGCCCGCAGGGCAATTTCGGTAGAAAGGAAAAATTGTTTCCCAAAACCGGAAAATATCCCGTTTTTCTTCTTGACAAAGCGGCGGCGGGATGGTAGAATACTATCCGTCAGCTACACGGAGAGGTGTCCGAGCGGTTTAAGGAGCCGGTCTTGAAAACCGGTGACTCGAAAGAGCCAAGGGTTCGAATCCCTTCCTCTCCGCCACATTTTTCCGAAGCTGTCCACAATTTCATCGGATGGATCGGTCGGTCACCACGCCCGGTCTGTGCAACATGGAGAAGTACTCAAGTTGGTGACGAGGCGCCCCTGCTAAGGGCGTAGGTCGGGTAACCGGCGCGGGAGTTCGAGTCTCCCCTTCTCCGCCAAACGAAGGCTAAATTGAACCTTGTGGTTTGATTTAGCCTTTCCTTTTGGCGATCAGGGAAGGAGGCGCTTTGTGATGAGAATTGAAGAGGTCAGAAAAGAAGATCTGCAACAATTAAACACGATCTACGATGCCGCTTTTGAATCAAATCCCTGCCCGGAAAACCTGATAGAGGAGGAAGATGATGACAACGAGCCAGATCTGACACCGGAGGTTGCCTTAGAACGCCCGGGAAAAACCGTTCTCAGCTTTTTTGAGGGAGATTCCCTTATCGGCGGAGCTGTGCTTGACACAAGCAACCCCGCTGTCAACTTACTCGATCGGTTGTTCATTGCACCGGCATATCAGGGAAAAGGTTATGGTCACCAAGCATGGCGGGAAATCGAGCAACAATACACAGCCGCTCCCATCTGGAAACTGCGGACACCAACTTACCTGATTGGAAATGCTTGCTTTTACATTAACAAATGCGATTTTTCCATCACCGGTGTAGAAGATGTCGGCAAGGACGGAATCGGAATGTTTGTATTTACGAAAAGTGTGAAATAAAAAGAGATGACTAAGTTGGTATTCGTCGTCGGCGCGGAAACCGAGATGCCACTATAAAAAGAGTTAAAAAGCGCAAAAGGGTAAGATAAAATGATTGTGTCGAGAATGTTCAAATCAAGATACCAAAGACGCAAAAGCATCTCTATTGTCATGTCTTCACAGAAAAAGCACTTGCATTTGCAAGTGCTTTTTCTGTTCTATTCGCCTACGGCGAGTGTTATTGCTTCGCAGGGATATTCGGCTTCGCCGAGGGATATTGCCTGCGGCAGTTGTGTAGACAAAAATCCACCGAAATTCCAGTAGAATTGCGGTGGATTTTTCATGATTAGTATCAATCTTTGGGTATGCGTTTCTTCCTATAAAGTGCAGCTGCTATACACCAGATCACAATAGCGCTATTCGTGCTGCTTTGGCTCATAACAGACATCCATGTGGCTACGGGCACCTGCATCGCCTGCGCAATATCCGGAATAATGACAAGCAGAAGGTTCCATGTAACCGGATGGAAAACGAGCATCCACCTGGGATAATGGGTCTTGCCCGTAAGCAGCATCACGAAATGGATCCCGAAAGCCAATACCATTGGAATATACATCGGGAGAATGGCGATAAGCATATCATCCTGATAGGCGGTAACCGCTGTGACGGCAGCCTCTGCTCCGATGCGTGGGCCAAGATAGGTGGTAAACCACGCCAGAGTAGCCGACCAAAGGTGGATTGCCAGAGCTACTGCAACGGTGAATATTCCGCATAAGTACTGGACAGATTTTGTTTTTCTGTACCTTGTGTGGATATCCGCATTCAGGGCTTTAACCATAAAGAAATAAAGAAAGCCCCCGATCGCTCCCATCCCAACGATCAGGACGGGTCTCCACAATCCATAGGAGCCGGACAAATAATAGGCTCTGTTAAACATGCCTGTGTCCGTCCCCTGCAGAGGGATGCACCCAAGCAGCCAATCGCCGGCAGCCATCAATATGCCGCCGATGGCGCCAAGAATACACCATCGAATACATTTTCCGTTTTCTTCCGCCTTCATTTCTTTCGCCTCCAATTGCAGATTATCCGCATTTTTATTAAATCCCCCATGCAAGCCGAAATTCGAATAAAAAATCACTTAATTCTTAATTGTTCAAAACGGTAACGCGGCTTTCCGATACTCTTTTTCCCGTACTCGATCGCCTCCGTCGGGCAGTAACAGATACACGCCATACAATGCGTACAGTCCTTTCCCCACGCGGGTTTTCCGTTATTGAGGCGAATGTTGTTCATCGGGCACCTCTTGGCGCATCCACCGCAACCGATACAGGCGTCGCTTGCCTGAAATGCCGAGGCTTTCACAAAGAAACGATAGAAGATCGGATTTACCGGACCGCTCATAAAGCGATCATAGAGGGTATTTCGCGGCGCAGAAAAACGCTGCCCTGCCTTGATATGGGTAATACCATCCACAATAGCCGATTCTGCTCTCTCAACAATTTTTTCGGCTTCCGCAATCTGCGGCGCGTTGAACATCGCAATATAGTTTTCCGGCATCAGGATCTGCGTAGTTCCCATATAACGCAGTTCCTTTTGTTTGGCAAGCCGACGGTTGTACTTTGCCGCATTTCCAATCTCGCCGCCGCAATCCATTACAAACCAAATGCGCTCCGCACCAACAAGCTTTGTTCCGGAAAGCCAACGGGAGACGATCCGCGGAATTCGCCACGCATAGGTCGGGGTGACAACGATCACATCACGCCCTGTCTGTATCGGTGAATTGTCATTTGCTTTGATTTTTTCATTCAGATCAATCACTTCATCTGGCAATGCTTCCGAAATCCGCCTTGCGATATAGCGGCTGTTGCCGGTTCCAGAAAAACAAAAAAGCATATTTCCCATTGCCTCCGTAAATTTCGCGCTGTCTGCTGCTTCACAGATGTCATTTGACTCCGTAAAAAATGCCTTTTTTGAACGAGAGGTAAATTGGCAATCCCGAGGCAAAATTCAAAAAGCCGCCAATGACGATCCATACCAGTTCGGATGAAAGGCCTGTAATCACCATCTGCCATACGCCGATAATTGCCCCTGCTAATCCGGAATAAACCGTCATACCAAAGCTAAGATCCTTTTGCCGTTTTGTGGCTATTTCCTTTTCGTGTATTTTGTTCAGGTAAACAATATAGGCAACACCAAACAGGACAGCTGCCAAGGCAATGAGCGCCAGATAGTCCAATACATGATGAAAGCCGTTTCGGCAAAAGAAAAGAATGCCGGCGATCAGATGGAGGATCCAGCCAATATCATTGACCAGCCCGAATACCAGAAATGGTATATCCGGCATCATAGCCGTATAGCGAACGCCCTGTTTTCCTTCCTGCTGGAGCTGTTGGATGTGTTTTTCGGTTGTTTTTCTTTTTTTATGCAGGATTTCTTTTATCGTACCCATAGAAAACCGCCAATTCTCAATGTATTCTTCGTTATTCTGCGGCAAATTCAAAAGCGTCGGGGTAACTACATAAACTCGCGAAGCTCTGCGACTGCGCACCCCTTGTTCGCATAATACGCCAGCATTTCGGGCAGCTTCTTTTTATCGTAACTGGTGATGCAATCAGACAGCACATGCACAATATACGCATTTTTCGCCATATTAAAGCAGGTGGATTTGATACACGCGGTGGCATCCGCACCGGCAACAAAAAACTCGGTGATGTCATGTTCCTTGATGAAAGCGGCAAAGTCTTCACTCGTCAAGGCATTGCTCTTTGTCTTGACAAAAACCGCATTTGAAACAATTTTCATCTCCGGCACCAGTTCTGCACCATGTGTGCCGGGCTTAAAGGTTCTTGTTCCTGCAGACAGATTATTATGCTGAATATAAACCACATACATTTCTCTGCTAACAGCCCAGTCAATCGCCTGATTGACGCGTTCAATAATTTCCCTGTAATTTTTTGTGATATCATTTTGAAGGTCGATCACAACCAATGCGCTGTTTTTCATCCTGCGTTTCCTCCATCGGCTCCGGTTTATCAAGCTCATTATAGCATATGGAACGTAAAAAAGTCCACCGTAATTCCGACAGAATTATGGTGGACTTTTGGCGGAGAACCGCAATTTTGATAGAAATCCGTTAAGGGTGCAACTTCGGTTCAGCGGGGGTGCAGGATTTTTCGCACTTACCTCCTCCTTACCGAAGCACTGCCGTGATCCGGAATTTATCCGCACACCTCATTTGTTTCGTGCTTCGGACGGTTCGCTGCCGTCCAGTTCTTCGGGTTCGTATCATCAGGGACAAGGCCTGCCAGAATCGCCTCGTAGTGTGCAACCTTGTCGTCCATATATTTCGCTGTGGCTTTTGCTTCTTCCACTCGCTTATAGGCTTCTTTCCGCTGTTTCAGGATAATGGCATACCTTGCCTTCAGATTTTCCTCCGACTCCTCCAGCAGACAAAGGCGGCAATATTCCCGGATATCCTCAATGGACGCACCACAGCCTTTCAGACATTTTATGCCCTGCATCCAATTTACTGACTCTTCGTTAAAAACCCGGCGGTTGCCACTGTCCCGTTCACAGCGCAACAG